>Ga0208904_1001125_pt1 | contig 18850 bp, 22 predicted proteins | sample AntAceMetag02UKB_FD_184774 | JGI IMG/M metagenome (GOLD analysis project Ga0208904, IMG submission 184774) | Saline lake microbial communities from Ace Lake, Antarctica - Antarctic Ace Lake Metagenome 02UKB (SPAdes) (version 2) | ecosystem: Environmental > Aquatic > Non-marine Saline and...
TTGTTTATATGCTGCATGTCGTTCTTACAATATTCCAAGAACACTTGATGAAATGGCTACTGCTTCAGATGTAGAAAGAAAAGAAATTGGAAGAACATATCGGTTCATAATTAGAAAATTAAAAATTAAAGTTAAACAAAGTTCTCCAAAAGATTATGTCTCAAGATTCTCATCAGTTCTTAAGCTATCTCCAAAAACTCAAAATGATGCATTAAAAGTTTTAAGACAAGCAGAAGAAGTTGAATTAACTTCGGGAAGAGGCCCAGCAGGAATTGCTGCTGCTGCATTATATGTTGCTGCATTAATGAACGACGAAAAAAAGACTCAAAGAGAAGTTGCAGACATTGCAGGAATAACAGAAGTTACAATAAGGAATCGTTACAAAGAATTAATTGAAAAACTCAAACTCGGAGACAAAATAAAACAAAAAGAAAAAGAATTCAGCAAGAAGAAATAATTTTAAAATTAACCATGAACAATTCTTGCATCTACTTCTTCTCGAGTAATTTCTTCCATTGTTATTGAATCAAAATAATAATCTACATCTTCAACACATCCACATTCAATATAAAGAAAGTCAGTATGATTATTAAAAATAGCTAAATCCAGTTCCCCACATTTCTCATTACAAAAATCAACTAAACCCTTATTTGCAAAAGTTGTATAATATTTTCCAACAACTCCTAGTGCAATAAAAAATCCAATTAATACAATTACTGAAATTATTATTAATTTTTTATCATCTCTTTTTAATAACATACTTAAGACAATAAAATGTTGTTTTTAAAATTTGTGAATTCTAAATAAAGATAAATGCGGGAAGAAGGATTCGAACCCTCGTAAGCACTAAGCTAACAGGTCCTAAACCTGTCCCGTTTGACCACTCCGGCATCCCCGCATACAATAAAATTACAAATTACCAATATAAAAAGCTTTAGAATTAAATTATTTTTTCAATTTTGACATAAAGTGGAAAATCAGATTCTATTTCAAATTCATATGTTTCTAATGAATCTTGTTTACCACCCATATACACATAAAAAATCTCATAAGGAATTTTTCCATGAACAAATCCAGGAAGACGATTTTTATTAATAGAAATTTGATATTCTCCTGGGGAAAGTTCTCCCAAATTAGTGTTTCCAAAATAAAGATCTGTTGCAATAGGAATATTTTGCCCACGATCAATAATTTTTATAAACAACCCTTGTTGAACCACAGTTTCATAATCTGATTTAGTTCCTTGGACATCAATAATGCTATCTCCAAGAGTAAATCTTACATCATTCAATACTGGAACTAATGGTTTTTCAGTACATTTTCCTCCACCCCAAAACACATCTTCAAATTCACAATCTCCAAGACTTAAACACTCTCCCACCTTACATAAATCAAATACCCCTTGGCCACAAGCATCACAACCTTGTGGTAAGGCTGTAGAAGGTCTTGAACTTGTAATGGTTCCTAATTCTGCATAAAAATCATTTCTATCTTCAACAGTAATATAATACTCCCTAGCACTTACAGGACTAATATCAACACTTCCCAAATTATTTCTTAAAAGATCTTCAATAATAAATTCTCTTAAACTAATATCAAGTTCAATATGCCCTTCAGTTATATCGGCAATAAGTTCATAGACTCCATCTTTATCAAGAGTTTTAGTATTTTTAGCTCCGATATTTGTTTTTTCATATAAACTTACAATTTCAAGATTATCTCCCAATTCACTACATTCTTTAATATTTCTTATTTCTAAAAATAATCTGTCATCTACTCCAAGACTTTTCACCTCATTTCCAGAACTATCCATAAACCTAATAAAACATCCGTCATAATCAAGGAAAGGTGAAACACTTTCCACTGTTTTTTCACCACTACCATCATCACTTCCACTTTCACCCTCACTTCCACTACCATCATCACTATCTCCACTTTCCCCTGCATCTTCAGAAGAAATATCACTTGGAGGCAAAGGTTTCTTAGCATCTTCCACCCTCGCCAAACTATCATAAATCTCTCCTCTCAAATAATAAAGCTCTGCTTTTTGATTATGAAATAAAACCTCTCCAAGAGTTGTAGTAATCAAATTTAATTTTTCCTGATAATCTATATCATTCAATTCATTAAGCTCATCCATTCTAGCTTTAAATTTATCTTCAGTCAAATATTCTTTTCCAAGCAACATGTCCTGAGTTCTTTTACTTTGAGCTTCCAAAACTTCTGAAGAAGTTGAATTAAACTTCGCAGCATCTTTTACACTTTGGCCGTCAAGCCAACATTTCATATTAGTATCTCCGCAATAACCTACTTCATGCCATCGAGTATCTAAACTTCCATCTGTTCCTTTTCCAGGATTTTCTGTTGAACAAACTCTCACAAGACCTTCCTTGTAAATTGAAGGATTAAGTAAATCCTCTGCAGCACTCTGAGGATTAAGAGTTGCTAAACTATACAAACTAGGAGTTCCAGCAATACACCCTGTTTCTGTTTTAATATCTGTTTGACTAGCTTGTTCCTTAACATATTGATCTTCCATATAATTAATAGCAAATGATGTTGAAGTTTCTCTAAACCCACATTCTTCTTGACCATTAACATTTATGCACATTTCCCTATATCCAGCTGGAGCTGTAAAATCCATTGTCTCTGAAGCATATCCTCCCTTAGCAATATAACCAGAATCAACAATTCTTCTTTGAGAAGCATCTTGATAGTATGATCCTCCTGCAGAAGGCTTCAAATAAACATTATAATATGCCCTAGAATCTTTTCCAGCAAATATATGATAAAACACCTTATAATGTGAAATTGGAGGATTTGTTACATCTGTAAAAGGAATCTCGTCAAATCTTCCATGGAATTGGGGAGGCGAATCAGGTTCTACCAATGAATCTAATAAACTTCCTCCTTCTGGATAAGTAACTGATTGAAAACTATTACAAACTTCACTTCCAACCTCTTCCGATGTCCTTGCCTTAAATGCCTTAAATGAATTAGAAGCATAAAATTGAGTAAAGTAACTCACAGAACTTTGTGCATTATTCCAAGCCTCTTGGACAAACATATACTCTCCTCCCCCACGAGAATTCTGTCCTGTCGCAAATCCAACTAATTTAGGAATTGCAATCTTTGTCAAAGGAATTGATTGCCTCCAGAAAAACTCACATAAATGCACACTATAAATTTCATCACAAATTCCAACCATCTGTCCAGTATCTAAACTCTCTTGTAAACAATCTCTATAGTTTTGGAAAACAGAAAGCAAACTATCAATTCCTGCTTTTATCCCAGTTAAACAAACAGGAATAATTACTCCCTTAGTATAATCTAAATTAAAGTTTGGAAGACAAAGAGCAATCCCTCCAATAATTCCTGACTGTACAACATCCTTTACAGGATAAGCTCCTCCAAAATCACACCTACTCGACGGACAAATAACAGGATCACAAACATTAAACAAAATTTGACATTCTTTAATAGACATTGAATTATAACATTCAAACTCAGAGATATCAGCAAGAGGAGTTCCAACCTCAAATGATTTTGGTTTTGCACAATTAGTATTAATGCTAACTGGAGGTTTTCCATAAGCCCGAGAAGCTTGTTCAATTGATTGTAAAGCACATTCAGCATATTTCTTCAACTCTTTATTATCCAATCCATAAAAACTTTTATCATTAATTTCTCGAGTAGGATAAATCACCCGACATTTATCATTTCCAGATAAAAATTCTTCACGACCATCTTCTCCAACATTACAAAGAGAGAAACTCTCAACTCTTCCAGAATCACCATAAGATTTAATTGCCCCTCCAACAGGCAAGGTTTGCCTTATAGCAGCATACCATCCATTATCCACATCAACAGGAACAATAGCAGGATAACCAGCATAGGGTTCTGTTTCATAATACTTAACACGAATATCAGAATCCCCAGAAGTTGATTTCATTATATGCTGATAAGCTTCTTTTTCTTTTTTCTCAAAACCTACTCTAAATGGATTTTTTTCATCAGGAGTAAGAACAGTTCCACTAACCACAGTATCTCCATGCTTACCAGTATATTCAACTAAAGTGCTCTTCCCATCACTAGTAACAATTTGATAAGTAGCATTAACTTCTTTAGATTCTGAATCTAAAACCACAAGATATTCTCCTCCCTTAGATTCTTTCATTGATTGCACATATGCATCTGGATCAATTCCCACTGTATTAGCATTAGCATATTTAGACATCTTAGATTTAAATTGGGGATAAGAACTAACCTCAAATTTTGTAACTCCTGCAGATTGTAAATAATTAACCTCCCCAAATCCAGTTCTTTCTTCATATGATTCTGCCTCCTTAGTGGCTTTATTCCTATTCCAAACACTCTCAAAAGTTCCTTTTAATTCTGCATTAGCTAAATCAGGTAACTCTCCACCCATTTGAGAATATAATTCAAGTTCTTTTAATTCGCTTAATGTTAAATCTTTAGGATTCAATTCATTTACAAACTTGCTAATATTAACTAATTCATTATTAATCATGGCAAACCCATCATTATCCTCATCCAACCTTCCAAATCCATCTTTTATATTCTGCCTAACTTCAGAACCTTTTTCCCCCAGATATTTATCTGTAATACAATCTTGATCATAACTTTTTCCCCCAATAAAACTAAATATAGAACCCCCTTCCATCTTACATCCTTCTTGAATTGTTTCAATTTTATCATTTACATCAGTATAATATTTGGTTGCTTTTTGGATATCTGCCTCAATCTCTACTTGTTTATCCAATAAACAATCCTCTGTACTAGCATATCCCATATTAGCACATCTTTCAATCCATCCATTTTCCCCACTCATAACATTTCTTCTAGCAATTGATTCTCCAGGATTAGAAATTGAACTTTCAAGGAAATTCTTTACCGCCAATGTAGCACCAACTCCAAGACAAGCACCTTTCATACCCTTAACAACATCCCCTAAGTTTTCAGAACGTTCTTCCCACTTTTCAATTGTGTCGTCTAAATCTTCAATTTTATCCTCAACATTATCTGGTAATAAACCCTTTTCTCTTTTTTCAATACCAATCTTAAAAGTAAAATTAGTTTTAGATTCTGAATTCTTCACACTAGGAATTATCTGAACTTGTGCAATTTTTTCTAATTTAATATCTGCAACACTAATCTCATATTGATTCTTCTCCCCCAAAGAAATATGTTCATTTGATTTAATAGTATAAGACTTAGAAACATATTCTACTTCTTTATCTTTCACCACCTTAGTACTTGTATCAACCCTAATATAATCTTCACGAACTGTTTTTAATTCAATCCATTCTTCACCTGAAAATTTAACTTTTTTGCCCATCTTCAAATCAAATGGTTTTTCTGAAAAACCTTCTATTCCTTTAACAATAATTTTAGCCCCCAATTCATCAGAGTTAGGTTCAGAAACACCTTTCAAAGTAATTGTTCTAATACGCCCATCAACCAGAATACTCCTACTTGAAACTTTAGAATTAGAAATTTTAGAAATTTCATTACAAGGATTATCTAAAGGACCAAAATATTTTTCATTAAAATCCTCACACAATTCAGCAGATAATTTTTCTTGTTCAAAAAATCTTGCTAAAGAAATTCTTGCGCGAAGAGCCAACTCCCCAAAACTTTTACTCTTTGAAACAGATTCTTCTGTTGAATAACTATCTGAAATGGTTTCATAATCATTCATAGCATTTTCATAATTAATACTTGAAACAACTCCCCCATCAGCATCTTCAGGACTTGCAAGAGTTGTAAATTCTATTTTCTTAGGATCATATTCCCCAACATTAAAATTCACAAATTTCACTTCTTTTGCAGGTTCTCCTAAAAATATTTTAATATCTTGACAAGTTTGTCCAGGAAAAAGGTCCCTACAAGTAGCATATGCTTCCAATTCATCTTTAGAAGTAAGTTTCAAAAATTCTTCTTTTGTAGTTCCTTTCCCCAAAATAGGAACAATAAATTTCTTTCCATCTTCTTCACCAATATATCCAATAAAAACATTCCTCTTTATTTTAGAATCATAATATAGCAAAGTTCCAACAGTTCCATTTTTAGAAACCCCATCAACCTTAACTTCTCCACTAGGATCAAAGCTCAATGTAAAAGTCCCTTCATTGTCAGTAGTTTCACACTTAATTTTAACTTGCTCAAAAAGTCCAATCTTTGTAGGTTCACCAACAATTCTACATTTATTATCTAAGAACTTTTCATCTTTACTTAATTCCAATGTTTCTCCATCAACCATAATTTTTGCTCTTGTGGCAGGAGTTGCCAATCCATCAAGTTTTAATTGCATTCCAACAAGACAATCAAAACCAGGCAAACGAATATCTTCAGAAGTACCTCCCTTAGAAATTTTAACTTTTTGTATAAGTCTTTTATTAAAACTTTCACGAGAATCACTATAACTATCATCTGCATAAATTGCAATTGTTGCACCTTCTTCATCAACATTTTCAGCCCTCAAATATCCTCGACCATTCCAAAACCCATATTGAGAAAAAGACTCTTCCCATTCTTCATTAGATAATTCAGGTAAATATTTTGTATCTTGCCCAATCCCATAAGCATTTTTAATATCATATCTTAAAGTTGCTTGCATATGGCCTTCAATTGAATCAGGCATTGAAGATTCATTTCTATTTTGTTCTAAAATAATAACTGCATAACCAATATTATTCAAAATAGGAGTATCCATTGTTGCTCCCCAACCACTTACTCTTTTATCATCTAATGCGCCCAATGCAGCTTTTGCAGGATGAAAACCAATCCTACTAATTCCCTCAGGGTGTCGTCCTCCAAAATCAATATGTTCAATTAATTCTACATCCACCATTGGATTAATTTTTGTAGCGCCTAGTTGACAAAAAACAGGAACATCTTGTTCTTCAAGTAAATCACTTCTAACCACTGCAGGAGTACATCCGAATGGAGTAATTTGCATAATAATATCTTGTCCAGATTCACACATTTCTTCATCAATATTCCAATTATCTCCTGTAAAAGATGAACCTCCATAATTAAAACGAGTATAACTAGAACTTGTACGAGTATAAAGGGCAGAAACAAAAGAACTAACTAATAAAATTCCAACTACCAAAACCATTCCAACCATTATTTTTTTACCTCGAAGAGGTTCTCGCCTTGAAAAGGTTCTTGTGCCCTTCGGGTATGACCTTTGGTTATTAATTTTCATTCAAAATACACATCCAAATCTTTTTCTTCAAATAATAAATAATTATCTTGCAATGTCTCAAGAGAATCTGGGGTTGGCAAACCACGACCATTAATTACAATTGAACTAGCTCCAGACAATTCAGATTCTAAAATATAATATTGTTGAGTTCCTCCACCAGATAAAGCATTAGAAATAATTTGTTCAGGAATCACAATTTCAAAACACTTTTCTTCTGTTGCCCCCACCAATCCTCCCAATCCAGAACTAGGAGCATCAACACATTCTTCTGTAACACTTTCTTGGAATCTTAAAGAAGAATTTCTATAGGTTTGTACTTGAATTTCATAATCTCCTTCAATAAGTTCCACTGTTTTCTGAGAAGGATAAATAACTGTTTGAGAATTTTTATCAGAACTAAAAGTAATTATTGCATAACGATCATAATCAACATGGTCTTTCTTTAAATTAATCTCCAATTCATACATCTTATCCATAATAACATCAATAGATCCTTCTTCCACAGTAGTTGAATAAAGATATTTAGCATCTGCATAACCTTCTGCCCTAGCCCTTACAAATCCATTCACACATTGAGGGAACATTGTTTTAATATTTCCTTGCTCTGTTTGACCAATCATGCAAGTTGTCCCAAAACATTCATAAGAAACATCCGCATCAATTGAATTTAACTGAGTATCATAGGTATTTACCTCAAGCATTATATTTTTATTAGAACATAATTCAGGTAACCCAACTGTTTCTCCAGTATCTACACTAGCCAATGGTTCCCGGGGAGTATTGCCTTGCAATACAACTGCAAGAGGGAACTGAAATATTTCATCGCTTCCTTCAGAATAAACTTGTACCAATACAGGATATTTTACATTATAAACAAAATGATAAGGAACATAACAAAATCCTAAAATACCCATTCCAGGTTGATTCCCAACTGGCTTTGAAATCATCATACTTTCATCACTTGGATTAACTTCAAAACTATGTGGCCAATCTTTAGAAGTCAAATATCTAACAGTCTCTTCAACTTCAACATCAGTAATAAAATATTTATCTTTTTTATCCTTCAACGTATACTCTCCTTCTTTTGATTTTAAAGCCAAAGTATTTTCTTCAATTGCTTCTTGCAATTCGTCGAAAACTTCATCAGCATTCCAAACCAATGGAGAACAAGTTAATTCAACACCATCAACAGGAGCATAGGTTCTCAAAATATCTACAGCATAATTTTCCAAAAATAAAGTATCCTGTTCAGCATCATAAACTTTTCTTGCAGAATTATAAAGTTTACCTAATTTAGAATTCACAACCACATTATGGTTATTTAATACAGCACTATCTTCCCCCTTAACAACTTCTAAATCCATATTCAAATTAATTTCAACAATATTATCTTTTATATTCACATTTGCACTTGCATCTCCAACACTAATCTCAAAACCTTCTTCATAATAAGAATCAAACTTACATTGATTTATTCTTCCAGCCACAAATGCTTCAAGTTCCTTTTCCATAAACCTCAATGAAGGAACTTGTTCTTTCTGAATATTATTCCCAGAAACATAATACCAATAGGGAACAGAGCTTCCTACAAAATTAAGTTCTGAAGAAAATGGCATATAAGAAGAACCTGGTTCAAAATCCGGTAAAGAAATATATCCTGCCTGAGACTCTAAAATACTAATTCCATTAAAAACATCTTCTTCTAAACAAGATAAAAATGTTTCATAAACAGGTTGAATGCTAACAGGAAGTGTTGTTTTACTCATATCCTCTCTAAAAATAAAATAACCAGTAACCACTGCCACAAGAAGTATTGCAATTATAATAAATATCGTCACCTGTGCTTTTTTATTCATCATCATTTTTTAACATCCATCCCAAGTTTTTTCTTTATCAAATTGATTATTTCGGTGTTAATATCCTTTTGTATAGTCAACTTAAACTTTTCCCAAAGCTTTTCATCTTCTACAAGAAGTAAATATTTCTTCATTTAAACACCTCAGTTACCCAGTAAGACCTAAACATTATTTTCCTAAAGAAATTTCAATATATAAATGTTTCTTAATAATTAACTAACTTACTTAGTAAGTTACTAAGTAGAATCTAATGGGGTTAAAACTATAATATAAACTAAAAGCCAACAGGACAGGCATTGAATTTATAAATCACATTGAATAAATACCTATAAGATGTATGAACTCATTATTTTATTACTTTCCGGATTAGGTGCAGGAATAGTTACTGGGCTAATTGGATTGAGTGCAGTAAACATTGTTGCCCCCCTGTTAGTTATTTTTTTAGGCTATCCCATTTATATTGCAATTGGATTGGCATTGGGAATTGATGTTTTTGCTTCAATTTCATCTAGCATTATTTATTGGAAAAAAGGAAAAACAAGTTGGAAACCCGCAGCAATAATAGTCCTATTTTCATTAATTGGGGTATTCTTAGGGAGTCATTTCGGAAATTTCATCCCTTCAGATTACTTAACAATTTTGGTGGGAGTGGGAATAAGTTTTATTGGATTTGATTTATTCAAAAAAGGATTATTAAAAAAAGAAACTTCTTCACTTCACGCCCATAAATTTATTTCAAAACACAAAAAATTATTTGTCTTTTTAGGGAGCATGATTATCGGATTAATTGCAGGATTTTTTGGAGGAGGAGGAGGTTTAATGATTTTAATCTTACTAATTTCAATATTCAACTTTAAAATTCATAAGGCAATTGGAACATCTGTTTTAGCAATGATTTTTATTGCTTTTTTTGGATCACTATTTCATTACATTAATATTCCATTTTCTATCTCAGACCTATTAACTGCTGGAATTGTTGCACTTTTTGCAGGAGCAATAACTTCAACATATGCAAATAAACTTAATGAATTCTCTCTTAAAAAAATTTCTGGATTAATTATTTTATTATTAGGATTAGGAATGGAAATTAAAGCTCTAATCTCAATTATCTACTAGCTCTAAAATAATTTATGGCCCCGAACAACATAAGAATTCCTCCTGCAAAGATAATCCAAATATCAAAATTAGAAATCATCTCAGGAATTTTAAAATATTTTAAAGGGTAATTTAAAAAATATACTCCAAATACAATGTAAACCAAAAAAATAATCCAATTCACATGACCTTTTTCAAAATATTCTTCTTTCCCTCTTTTTCCCATAAATAATCTTGTGAAAGATTATATTTAAATATTTCTAATTGCTCAAAATCAAGGGTCCTGTAGTCCAATGGCTAAGACGCATCCTTGACTTGGATAAAATCACAGTTCGATTCTGTGCAGGACCATAAAACTCGAACGTAGTTTAATGCAAATGACTGTGTCGATTTGTATTAAGTCGAACTTCACAACCCCAGTGAGGCTCGATTCTGTGCAGGACCATTATGCTACTCATTTTTTACTTTTCAATCCACCTTTAACCTGCCCAAAATTACTTTCAAGATATTCCACATCTAAAGAAGACTCGTCGATCTTTGCAACATAACATAAATCCTTAAACAAATTCTCAGGCAATAACCTCTGTTCAGAATAATAATTCTTTAAAGTAGAATAGGGCACATCAAAACCCCTATTAATCAATTCCCTCAAAGAAGGACAATTAATACTTACTAAAACCCTCTGCAAAAAATCTCTTTGAAGACCATCTTTCTTAAATTGTATTCTTCCCATACATAACTGCGGGACCACCACTATAAATAACTTTATAAAGCAATTTCTATCTGTCTTATTATGAAAGTTCCAAAAACTACAAACAGATTTTGTCCGTATTGTAAAAAGAAAACAGAACAAAAAATAAAAGCAGTTGGTACTGGTTTTACAAGAGGTACATTAACTAGAGGTTCAAAATCAAGAGCAAAACTAAGGGGATTAGCAAGAGGTATTGGAAACTTAGGAAAATGGGGATCTAAACCAGCTCAAACAAAACACAAAAGAAAATCAAAAACAACTAAAAAAACTAACTTTATGTATACCTGTAAAGAATGCAATAAGTCTAAATACCAGAAAAAAGGACAAAGAGCAGGGAAAGTAGTACAAGAATAAAATGGCAATAGCAAAAAGAAAAAAAAAATTTTTTGACGTAGAAATGCCCATAATTGGCAAGCAAACACAGCTACAAGCATACGACATTGAAGAATTAGAAGGAAAACATATCAAATATGATTTAACAAGAACAATGAGAGGAAAAGGAATGTTATTACAACTTAAAGTTAAAGTTATTGATGGAAAAGCAATTGCAAGCCCAAAACAAACTCAACTATTATCTTTCTTTCTAAAAAGAATGGTTAGAAAAGGAACAAACTATGTTGAAGATTCATTCTCAACAAATTGTAAAGATGCACAAATAAGAATCAAGCCATTTTTAGTTACAAGAAGAAAAGTTTCAAGGGCAGTAAGAAAAGCTCTTAGAAATAAAGCAAAAGAAGAATTAATCAAATACTGTGAAAACCAAAATTCAGAGTATTTATTTGCAGATATTTTAACAAACAAAATACAAAAAGAATTAAGTTTGAAATTGAAAAAGATTTACCCATTATCACTTTGTGAAATAAGAATTTTAAGAGTTGAAAGCGAAAATGAAGAACATTTAGCTAGTCCGTCTAAAAGCCAAACTAAAGAACTAGAATCAACTCCAACACCTAAAGATGTACCTTCTAAAGAAAGCATAGAAGCTCCTAAGAAGGAAGAAATTGCTGAAAAAAAGGAAGAAGCTAAACCTAAAGAAGAAAAGAAAGAATAACAAATCTTTTAAACCAAATTATTCTAATTATTTTATGCCTGTGTAGCTCAGTGTTAGAGCAATTGCCTTGTACTTAAGAAATCATATTCATGATAAATTAACAAGCGAGCAATAGGTCGCCGGTTAGAATCCGGTCACAGGCTTTTTTAAAAATGGAACAAGAAACAAAAGAATCAAATAATTATCTAATACATGTAGACGATTATTTAGTTAAACATGCTGAACAAAAAGTTAGAGACGCTAATAATGGAAAATTAGTTACTCCAATCTTATTTGATAATCATCATATTTACAAAAAAGAAGAATAATCACTTTTTCTTTTTCTTCTTAAAAAAATTCTTATAAAAAGTAAACTCAGAAAGCAAATTAGGAATTGCCCACAATACTGCAATAAATCCTATTAGAAAAATATAAACATTATAATCCTCAGCACTTTCAACTAAAAAAGGATTTCCAGTAATAGAATAATAAATCAAAGAAATTCCAGCAAAAATAAGAGTTATTGCTAAAAACTTTTCAAGAATATCTGTGGGTTGATCCACTATCTTTCTCTCAAAAAATAAGATTGCTAAATAATAAATCAAAAATGCTCCAATTACCAAAAGATAACTTATTGCTACCATATTAAAATAAATTAAATGTTATTTATAAGTTTATTTCAATTTTACAGCAGTTTCATTATGCGAAATGTATCTTCATGAGCATCTTATTCATCAGTTTCATTATGCGAAATGTATCTTCATGAGCATCTTATTCATCAGTTTCATTATGCGAAATGTATCTTCATGAGCATCTTATTCATCAGTTTCATTATGCGAAATGTATCTTCATGAGCATCTAATTCATCAGTGCAAGATTCACTTAAGTTTAACAGCAGTTCCATAAGCCAACATTTCACTAGCTCCTTGCATTATCATTGATGTCATAAATCTTGTTCCAATAATTGCATCTGCTCCAGCTTCAATTGCTTGATTAGCCATTCGATTAAAAGATTCATCTCTTGCATTGTCTGCCATTTCTGTATAAGTCTTAATTTCTCCTCCAATAAGATTCTTAAAACCAGCACCAATATCACGACCAATATTTCTCGCACGAACAGTACTTCCCCTAACAACTCCAAGAACTTGGACAATTTTTCTATCAGGAACTTCATTACCAGTAGTTATAATCATTTCAGTCATTTTTTACCTCCACGTGATTTAATTTGTTCAATTTTATCTTCCTTTTTATTAAAGAAAAGAAAAATCCCAATCACCAATACAGGAATACCATAAATCCAAAATGCCAAAAGACCTAAATGATTTATCAAGAGAGGAATAGCTATCAAAAGCACTCCAATAATAATCATTGCTCCCCCTGCCAAAGTTCTACTTACTAAATTCATAAAAAAATAAACAATAACAGGTTAATAAAATTATCTGATTATAAAACCTCTTTTACTGCACCACTTTTCTCTTTAACATCAATTCCTTTTTCTTTCAAAGCAGACAACATATTTCCACCAATCTTCCCAGCAATGACCAAATTAACTTTCTTTTCAGCCATCAAATACGCTACAGAAAAACCAGCCCCACCAGAACCAGTTGCGAAAGGATTTTTTATAACTTCAATTAATTTTTTATTTTCAAAAATTAAATAATATGGAGCTCGCCCACCCCTCTGACTTATTTCAGAATTTTCATCTTTACCTTCAGAAGCAATAGCTATTTTCATTTTTTAACCTCCATTATCCTATTAATTAATATTCCCTGAATAACTGATATAAAAATCATAACGACAGATAGTATAAAAATGTATTGCCAACTAAAATATATAATTGCTAAAGGTAACAATGGAATCTTAATCGCCCGATTATATAAAAAACATGCAATCAAGCCATAACTCAATCCTTTATTTTTTAAATCCGCCAAAAGAGGATACCACATATAAATTGGTCCAGAAGATAAAATTCCTCCTAAAATTACAAAAAACCATTTTTTAAATCCTTTATCCTTCAAATGTTTTATAACAAATTCCGACGTAATAAAATAATTAGATAAGGTCATTAATATAAAAATCATAATAAATATCGGAATTACCTTATATACAATTTGAGTAAAATAACTTAAACTTTTTAGATAAATATCTTGATTAAATATTGACACAAAAAGATATATCAAAATCAATATTCCTAAAAAATACCATGAACCCGGTAACTGCTTCAATTTATCTTTAAATTTCATACTATTAACCTCACTAAAAAGACTGTTATTATTGCGACAATTATTGAAAAAATAAATGCTGTAAAATTTCTTATTATTGCAAACTTTTTACCCAGAATTGCAGACTCTGCAGGTAATTGTATCAATCCAACCGTAACCCATGAAACCAAAAACGCAGTTACTGCAATTAAACCAACCCCCTGATTTAACATCTCCCCCCCAAAAATATAACTTGTTATAGGATTTCCTGCAGAAATACTTCCAATTAAACCCCCTATAAAAGAATCTAAAAAAGAATTTTTACTAAAAACCAAAACATAAAATGATTTTGGAACCATCGCAGAAATTAGACTAATAAGTAAAATTGTCCCAATAATCATTGGCAAAGCCATCCATAGTCCCTTTATTGCTTTTTGTGCAGATTCAATAAATATTTTATTTTCCATTTTCATTTTTTTATATTAATAACCTTATTTTACTCTTTTTCTTCATTACATAACTCCTTATTCTTTATAGCAATAATTGTTTTTATAACTAGTATTAAAATAATTAAATTTAAGAAAATGAACATGAAATAGGATGCTATTTTAAAGAAAAATAAACCTCCTTCAGCATACATTAAAAGGGTTGCAATAGTTAAAGCATCTAAAGGAAATGAATAGGCCCACCAAGGTAAATTAAATTTAAGTTTAATAAACATTTTTGCTTGAAATAACATTAAAATAAATAAAAACGCACTAAAATAATAAAGCATATTCCCAAAAACATTTAATCCCCCCAATAATTTTGTTAAAGAAATAAATCCTATTGCAGGAGGGGCAAATAAAATAAACATCGTAGGAATTAATTTGTCAGGAATTGGATGATGAAAAATAATTCTATTAAATACCAATGTAGTTAAAATAAACCCCCAAAAGAATCCTATGCTAAAAAAAAACCAAGAAAGTTCTGGAGAAAAATGTTTAACCCCTGCAATAGGAATAAGAATACATCCAACAATTGGAATAAACCAAGAAGCATTCAAATGAGATATTTCAAATTTCTCATGCCTTATCCAAACAGAAAGAATTATTATTGAAAACATAAATTGAATAATAACCCCTGCCCACCACAAATATTTTGAAATGAACATATTTATACTCAAATAAATTATACTAAGAATAAGGAATAATTTTGCTAAAATTGGATAAAAATTAAGTTTTATAGGATGGTTAAATTCTTTTTTTACTTCATCAAAATATTTAATTAATTTCAAAAAATATATTCCTAAAATTACCACTATTACACATATTGTAAAATAAAGCAAATAATTACTTATTAAAATTGGAAAATTAAGAATAATTTCTGCTTTTTGCCATGCAAGAGTAAAACCAATTAAACCAAGACAAATCCCTAAAAAAGATATAGAAAAATATTTTAATCTATCCAATCCATGCTCTTCTTTATTTTTATTTTCCATTTTTATTACCTCTTTTAGAAGCTTTTTTTACTGCTAAAGCAACATTTCTATGAACTTTAACATCTAATGGAGAAGGAAGAATATTCTTTTTATTTAAGTTTTTTACAGAATCAGCTATAGCATATGCTGCAGAAAGTTTCATCTCATTAGTAATCTTTTTTGAATTAGAATCAAATGCTCCCTTAAAAATGCCTGGAAAAACAAGTAAATTATTTATTTGATTTAAATAATCACTTCTTCCAGTACCTACAATAAATGCCCCATTTTTATAAGCTTCTTCAGGCATTATCTCTGGATCTGGATTAGCCATTGCAAAAATAATTGAATTATTCCTCATTGTTTTATTAATTCCCCTTTCAAAAACATTCCCCTTACTTACCCCAATAAAAACATCTGCATTTTTTATTGCATCAGAAAGTTTACCAGAAACATTATTTTTATTAGTTATATTAAATAAATTTAATTTAAATAAATTATTTTTTAAATCTTTTCTTTCCTTACTAATTATTCCTTTTGAATCACAAACAATAATATCTTTCACTGATTTACATTTACTACCATTATGCCCCACACAACTAAGCATATTAACAATAGCTATCCCAGCAGCTCCCGCCCCATTAACTACAATCTTAATATCTTCCATATTTTTATTTGCCAATTTTAATGAATTTATTAATGCGGCTAAAACCACTATTGCCGTTCCATGTTGATCATCATGAAAAACAGGAATCCCCAAATCTTGAAGACTTTTTTCAATTTCAAAACATCTTGGGGCAGAAATATCTTCTAAATTAATCCCCCCAAAAGTTGGAGAAATATTTTTAACAAATTCTATTATTTCATCTTTATTTTGAGTTTTTATGCATAAAGGAACAGCATTAATTCCTCCGAATTTTTTAAAAAGCATTGCTTTTCCCTCCATTACTGGAAGTGCTGCTTCAGGACCTATATTTCCAAGACCAAGAACTGCTGAACCATCACTTACAATTGCAATAGTATTATTTTTCAAGGTAAAATTTCTTGCCTTTCTTTTATCCTTAGCTATTTCTTTACAAACTTGTGCAACCCCCGGAGTATAAACTAAAGAAAGATCATTTTTATTTTTTACATCCTGTTTAAAAATTACCTCTATTTTTCCTTTAAGTTTTTTATGAAGCTTAACAGCTTCTTTACCATAATTTTTTTTCATTTTAAATTTTGCAATAAGGACATGAATTTGCACTTAAAGTTCCTTTTATATTTTTTATATATAATTCTACATGTTCTTGGCTACAAAAAACCCTTTTTACTTTTTCCTTAAATTCCGGAACTTTTACTTCTGCAAAAACTTTTTCTCCTTTTTCAATTTTACTTCCACAATAATTACATTTTTTCTTAAATAAATTCATTTTAATTTTCTCCCAATTTTAATTCTTCATAAATTGTTGTTATTGCTATAGCCCCTTCAGCACAAGCAGTAATTACTTGTTTTAAAGAATTATTTGAAATATCCCCCACAGCATAAATCCCAGAAACATTTGTTTCTTGTTTTTTATCCACCACAATATATCCATTTTCTTTTTTCAAATTTAATTCATTTACTAAATTTTCTTCAGGAGAAGAACCTATCTCAACAAAAACACCATCTAAATTTAATTTTTTTCCATTATCTAATTTTATTCCTTGAACAAAATCTTTTCCATAAATTTCTAATAAATTTGTTTTAAAAATAGATTCAATATTTTTTTCTTTTTTAAGTTGTTGTATCCAAGCAGGTTCTACTCTAAAAAATTTTTCCTTTCTATAAATAATATAAACTTTTTTAGCATATTCTGCCAATAATAATGCAGCAGTAACAGCAGCATTACCTCCTCCCACAACTGAAACAATTTTATCCTCATAAAAAGCAGCATCACAAATAGCACAATAACTAACCCCTTTTCCTAAAAATTCTTCTTCCCCCTTAATTTTCAATTTTTGTTTTTTCTTACCAATTGCTAAAATTATTTTCTCTGCAAAATATTCTTGTTTATTTGTTTTAATTTTAAATAAATCCTTTATTTTTTTAATTTCCATAACTTCTTCTTGAACAATTTCTCCATCAAGTTCTTTTACATGATTCACCATTTTTTGAGCTAATTCAAATCCAGAAATATTGTTTTGAGAAGGATAATTACAAATTTTATGAGCTTCAGAAATAGCCCCCCCATTAAGTTTACCAATTATTAAAAAACTAAGATTATATCTTGCAGCATAAATTCCAGCAGTTAATCCCGCAGGTCCACTCCCAACTATAATTACATTATATTTTTTCATTTTATCCTTTATCCAAAATTTATTTCGCCACTAAGTTCTTCTTTAAGAGATTCTTTTGGACGCAAACCAATAAATTCGTTTATTACTTTCCCATTTTTAAAAAGCTTCATATTAGGAATACTTTGAATTTGATATTGCATTGCAAGTATTTGATTTTCTGAATTTTCAGTATCAATTTTAACAATTTTTAACTTACCTTCTACTTCTTCAGAAAGCTCATCTAAAATGGGTACCATCATCAAACATGGCTGACACCATGGAGCCCAAAAATCAACCAAGACAGGAATCTTAGAATCAATAACTTCTTTTTTAAAATTTATATTTGTTACTTCAATTATTTTTGACATTTTTTAAATTCATATTTAATTAATCTTTAAATAACTTATTAGTTTTTAAATAAACCGGAGTATTTATGTATAAGAACCTAAAAAGGAATACACTACCAATTTTTAATTCTCTTTTTAATATTCCTTGTCCAATTATCAATTATCTCTAAAATTTTATTCTTTAATAATTTTTTTTCTTTAATAAAATAAACAAAAATATATCCTCCTTTTTCTAAATTTTTTTGATTTTTATTCAATATTCCTTTAAAATAAATTTTCTTAATTGCTTTTTGAGAAGTTGATAAACCAATTTTAAATATTTTAGAAATTTCTAAAGCAGTAAATTTTTTTGGAGATTTTTTTATAAAATATTCCATAATTTTAAATTCAATTTTAGTTAAATTTAACCCACACCGAATAACTTCATTTAAATCAAATTTCTTACATGCAAACTCTATCATTTAATGCCCACAATCCTCTTTTAATTCCTCAAGATTATTGATATTATCAATTACTTCTTTAACAATTTTATACTTTCCAGTTTTTAATTTAACTCCCACTTCTTTAAACAATTTTATTGCT
>Ga0208904_1001132_pt1 | contig 18826 bp, 2 predicted proteins | sample AntAceMetag02UKB_FD_184774 | JGI IMG/M metagenome (GOLD analysis project Ga0208904, IMG submission 184774) | Saline lake microbial communities from Ace Lake, Antarctica - Antarctic Ace Lake Metagenome 02UKB (SPAdes) (version 2) | ecosystem: Environmental > Aquatic > Non-marine Saline and Alkaline...
ATAGATGACTTCTTCCGTATATCAAAAGATGGAAGATTGTATTTGGAATTGGCATTTAATGGTGAAAAAGGATTAGGGTATTTGGGCCAGGCAAAGATAATAGGTCTTTACCTTAATTCTGATGGGCAGATCGTTATGCTGGCAGAGGGTCAGCAGCTTATTGAGCAGTCTACAAAATCCGGTCAATCAAGTGGGCAGCAGAGTAGCACCATAAGTCATTATGTAGTTGGCACCACAAACGCGGATGGGAGCATCAATGTAACAGGCACTGTAGAGTACATGCTTACGCCTGATGGCAACTGGCAGTCAATGGCACTCAATGCGGGTTATGAGGCATATGATATATCCGGAAACAGATTGTCATACATAAATGTACTAGATAGATTCGAGAGAGTTGATGACATTAAGAACCCTGAGATAGCAAGGAGTATTGCGGTTGATATTGCTGCTGCTCTTGGCATAGAAGGTGCTAAAATTGACATTTTAACAGATGGCAATAATGTGAAGTACTTATTTACCTTAGAAAATGATATCACAATAGAACAGGGGAAATTCAGGGTAGGTGACAATATTGTTGAATTTGCTGAAAAGAGTATAAAGGGCAATCAGATCGTATTTGATCCTATTACCGGTGAGATATCGCTTTTGGCGAAGGCTTATAGGGAAGAAGGCAAGTGGATAGAGATGCCGCAGGCCTTAGGTAGTGATGGTGGTATAAATCTCTATAAATTAGTTGATCTGAAAGAAGAAAATGCTGATGCGGTTACACAATTTATGCACATAACAAAAGACGGAAGAGTATTTATAAGCGGGAATATGGTTATGATAATATCCCTGGACAGCGAACTCAAGGCAAAAACAGATGCTGAAGGCGTAGGTATCGCTCAAGTCTCTCCTTATGGTAATAATTATAAGATAAAAACTACTATTGAGGAAGGATTTACAGCGCAGGAGTTTGCGGGAATAAGCGATATTGTTGTATCGCAGAATCTAACCATTATATTAACAGAAAATGGAGTATTGGATGTTTCTGGAAAGGCGATAGATCTATTGCGACATGAGGCCGTTACCTCCGGCACAAGAAAGGGCTTATTTGGCATAACAGAGGTCAAGATTAATGGTATTGTAAAATCGATATTTACCCATGAGCAGGAATTAGCATTAATCGCAGCTATAGGTAGAGGCGAGATAACATTTACTATAGATGGTAAGGCTGTAGCGGTTACATTATTAGTAGAGGTCATTAGAAAAGACGGCAATGTAAATATTGTTTTAAAACTCGATAAGACTATAGAAAAGAAAGCAGCAGAGCTTACGGCAGCTGATGGCTCGATCATTAAAGCTGAAAATATAAAAGGCGATCATATCGCGGTAAGCGCTCAGGGTATACAGCTTATTGCGTCAGCGGATGTAGCAAGGGATGTCGCGATGCCAAAGGGTGACGCCAAAGGCGGCATAAATCTTACGAAATTCGTTGACCTTAAAGGAAATGCTTCATATATAACTACAGGTAAAGACGGCTCTCTCCTGACTGCCAGAGGCCATCTCGCGGTCATAATAAACCTAAGTTTAAATGAAGATGGTAGCTACGGCATAAAAGACAAGGCGCAGGCCCAGATATCACCTTTTGGCAAAAATTACAGAGTAATAAACGATATAAAGAGCGAGGACAGCACTTTAAGAAGCATAACAACGCCTGAGGGTACAGAGTATATTCTAATGTATCCAGGAGAGAAAGGTGAGATTATCACAGAAAAACTATCAGCAGGCAGTATATTTACCGATAATATGGGCGGTATGCTTGCTGTCGATAAGACACAAAGATATCATGCGTTTAATATGAAGAGGGTTACTGTTAATAATAGCGCATTAACTGTTGAAGAATTTAGCGGTATAGTTACAGGCGAGATGCAGCTTGCCATGGATAAGTATTCTCCTAATACATCATTAATAATAAGCACATTTAAGTTTGTCAATGGAAAACTCTCTCAGGCAGGATTATCAATACAATTTGATAAAGATATGGCTATAAACGGCATAACTTATAGTAAGGGCTCATGGCTCGATCTCAGCACTGTAAAAGGCGCTGATTGGGGCCGTTATGACAAGGGTTCCAATAGCTATGCTGTGTATATTCCTTCTGCCGGAGACAGAGGAACATATTTAGTATGCGGTAAGGATGGCTGGAAATATGCTGCGGTTGACCAGTCATTATCGCAGAACTCTTATGGGTTATGGACAGGAACTATTACAAAAGAAGGTAAAACAGCCCTTGTTATCTTCAGATACGCTGATATCAAAGATGTTGATAAGAATCAGGTTCGCGCGATCATGATGATGAATGGACAGGATAGCACAAGCTTTGGTTTTAATATATATAGTTATCAGATAAAATTTGATGGCCAGTGGAAGGCCGTATCCGGAATAACCGTGGTGCCTAAGACAGGGGTCATGCTATCGATGGATAGCGACAATTCTTTCTATGTGTTTGCTGATAAGAAATGGAATAAGGTTAATGAGGGCAAGGAGATAGCTGGTTGGGGCATAATAAAAGGTGAAAATGGCCCGATATTAAGCAAGACAGGAACAATAGAAGGGTTATTTGGAAAGGATGCATCATTTAAGACAGATACAATAAAGGGCCTTGATTTTAGCATATCAAAGAATACTGTGATATTAATGACCTATGACGGCAATGATCTTACTGTTGGAATAAAGGATCAGATAAAGGCTATCTATACAAATCCTGATAAGAGCATTACGCAGGGAACCCTGTTTGATATCAAATTCAAGCTTATTGGTGATTCAAATGGCAGAGCAGTATTAATCCTTGCCTGTGCTGAATTCATAATGGGTAACGCCTCTGATCAGATGGTTATTAATAAGATTCGCGGCCCATCATCCGCGACAAATGAGTTGCCGCAGGTAAATACAAAGGGCGTGATCACAGAGACCGATTCCTCGTATACAATAACAGGAAAAGGCGATGTTCGCGCCCAGATTTCTATAAGGGATGGAAGATTCCAGATAAAAGGTATAGGAATGGAGCTATTGGAAGGCTCAAGGTACATTATCGGTGAATCAGCAGGAGAGACTGTATATGCGCAGGTTGTCAAAGGATCTATTAAGATGCAGGCTGATGGAACATTTATCTCAACATCAAAAGAGAATGCCATAGTTATAGAGGGCACTGAAAAAGTGCTGGATAGCATAAAGAATTTTAATCTATTTGATGATAAGAATCCCGGTATGTTTAAAGATATCTCGTTGTCAAGTAACTGGCAGGATTTATCTGCCGGTGAGAAGGCAATCGTTGCGTATTATCTAAAGCATTCACCGGACTCACTTAAGTGGGATGAGTTATCAACAGAGGACAGGATCAAATTTATAGATAGCTTTACTGCCGATACAAAATTATACAGACAGGTCGCTACTGCGTGGGAGACTATGAGGATTAATGGTAAGGCCACATTTATTGCTGATAGCAACCTGAGCGGCATAACATCTCTTATTGTAAAAGAATACAACGAAAAAGGCTTATTAAGCGCTCAGCAAGAGACCTATATACCTACCGGATATGAGTTATCTAATCTATTTAGTAAAGATGGTAACCCAGCGGAAGGGCTTTTAGGGTTTAAAACCTATATGCCAGGCACGGTTGTCACGCAATTTGTAATCAGTGACGGAAAGATATCCGTAGATGAGAATGGTAGATATCTGGTATCAGAGACTACATATAATATACATGCAGCCAGGTTAGCTAGCACAACGCAGGAGAGCGCAACGGGAATTTATGAATCGGGTAAGGTGATAGGCTTAGCTGATACATTTGTAATTGAGCAGACTCTGATAATGTCAGGTACAAGTAGAAGAGTAGAGGCAACAGAGTTTACAGCTGCTCTTGAACAATGGTTTGACTACACTACTAATACATGGTGTGCAACAGATGATTTCTCAGGCAATATATCAGACATGAATTTCTACGCTTATCTTTCATCCGATGCCGGTAAGAAGTATGGGCTTAAGGATTCTATAGTAAGCTACCGCGAGTTGCAGGGAGGCTTTGCGATATATTCAGCTTACGGAATATTTGTTATTGATTTCGGTTCTGTTGTTGATGGCAAAACTGCATCAGATGTTAGTATGACTCGTGTTATGAAAGATAGATTTACTGACGTAACCGGTAAGACAGTTGTATTCAGAATACTTGAGGAATATGAGAATGGCGGATATCCGGGTATCGATAAGACAGTATTTGACAATGGTACTGCTTTAGTGACATTCAGGTTTACATTAGATAAGGGCATACAGATACGTCCTGATAGAGAAGGCATAACAGAGTTTTTAAGCATAGATATAAAAGGAAGCGTCGATGGCTCAGAAGAGGGGCTTCAGTATATTGTTCTATCACACGGGTCAGGTGTATCTGCTTATGCAAAAGATATCGTTCTATCTTTTAATGCAAAAGAGGGTATATTCGGTGCAAAATATGTTGATGATGATAAGATGCCAAAGTATATACAGCATGGAGATATGAGGTTTGTCAGAGCCGAGAACGGAATATATAACAGGCGTGATATAGAGATATTTGTTAGTAAGATAGATCCTAAAACAGGCGTATTAAGCGCTAACAAAGAATGGGTAGCTGCAACAATCGAATCCAATGGAAAGTACGCTACTGTACGGGCAGCGACAGATGCAGAAGATGTTGCTGTTTATTTCTATAATAGAGAAGGGGTGTTGCAGTCACGTGTTATTGACGTAAAGAAGGATCAGAGGCTCTTTGCCTACGAGATAGATTTAAAGACAGGCAAGGTCTCAAATAGCCCGTTAGGCTATATTGACGCAGAGCTTAAGATAGGAGACTCTGTTATAAAGATTAACTGGAGCCTTGACAGGCAGATTGCCGGAAAAGGTTCTGAGGGCTGGGATTGGACAGAAGAGCAGGAGATATCAAATGTATCGTGGCCTGGTTATAGCGAAAAGGTTAGCTTGTTATTTACTCATGATGAGAACGGAAATCCTGTTGTCTATTTCTCGGATGGAAATGGTAATGAGCTAGAAAATATGCAGAGAGATTTAGCAAAAGCAGATTCAAAAGAGCTGCTAAGTGTGATAAATGACGATAATATTAAATGGTTTAAGGCGACAACCTCTGATGGCCAGGAGGTTGAGTATCTTGTAGGCAGGATGTATCTTAATGGTGATGGCAGCGTTATTATAAGTGCGGCAACAAAGAGCGAGATAAGCAATATGATTATGCCTTCACTAAGTATAGGTGGTGGCAAAGGAGAAGAGGCTGTTATTGCAAGCTCTATGTTGTTTGCTGTGAAATTGACATTTAACTCGGATGGCACAGTATCTGCCGCGGCACTATCTAAAGATACAACAGAGGACGTGATAGAGCTCATTTCGAAAAATACAGTTACAACAGAAGCTACTATGGTTTCGAAAGCATGGCCGAATTTGGATAGAGCCCCGTATATGACTGAAGGCCGATCTGATATGTCTGTCGGAGAATTTATACAGGTTCTTAAGGCAATGGGGTATTACATAACAGAGGATGGTGTAATAGGTACCAGCATATCGACTAAATCATACGAATGGATCTCAGGTGAGACACCCACTGATAGCATGAGTATAGAAGGCGTTAAAAAAGTGACCTTACTGTATCAGATAGAATTCAGCCTGAATGATTTATTCGGTTTAGACGGCACTGACGCAGGGGTGCTTGATTCCATAAGCTTTGCAGGAGTGTATGCCGGAACCCTTACAGAGATAGAAGTTTCTAAAGATAGCCCTATCGAGTTTAAGCTCTCTTACGATGCGGTTGATGGTCTGAATAAGCCTGTAAAAATAGATGGCACAGGCAAGATATATATGACATCAGATACTAATGTAATATATATAGAACAGTACACAAGCGCCTCATCGCTTGTTAGTGTTGTTACTAATGAAGATAACTGGATAACAGGTGGCGTGAAGATAGTAGAGAATATAACCATAACCGGCACAGAAGGCGCTGATGGAGACTACACCAGGATTATGGAGATAAGAGCAGACGGAATAAATACTACAACATCTAATATAAGCCTTTATAGGGGGCATGATGCGGTATCAATCGCGTATGCTACCGGTACAGAGTCATATATGACTATAACGGCAATCCAGCCTGGAGCAGAAAAGCTCGATCTCAGACTATCTATGGGGTCGAATAGATATCTAGTTTTTGACACAGAGCAGATCTCTCTTGAGCGTACTGTTTGGGGCGGCATTAAAGAAGGGCTATATGTCATCGCAACTGCTATAGCATGGAGCTTTGTCAAAGAAGCAGATGTCATAACTAAGGCGTATCTATCAGCGCGTAACTATGTTGCTAGTATTGTTGGCATCACTTTAACATCAGGCAAGGAATTATCAGGCTGGTTAGGAGAGACATCCTCAGACCTATTTTATATGAGTGTAGGCCTGGCAACAAATCTGAGTAAAGAGCAATTCAGCTCTGTTTCATTTGCACAGCAGATACTTATCTTAACAGGAGTGGTTATTGATGTTGTAACAACAGTACTTGCGGGCATAGCAATAGCAACAGGAGTATTATCTGGGGTAGGTTTTGGATTAAAAGGCACTGTATCAGCTATGCTTAAATCAATATTTACAAAGATCCTCTCAAATGTCGCGTCTGTAAAGACATGGCTTACAATACTTCGTAACTCATCTGTCCAGTACTTTATGTTAATAAACGGCAGTGAATTCCTGCAGCATGAGATAGCAGATATGGATATAAGCATTGAAGCCAAGACAGCATTAACCAATATGCTTAGTGTTCTGCCGTTCCTCATAGCATTCTGGCCGTCATCATTGGCCAAGGTAGGCGTTATAAAAAGATTTTATAATTCATTTACCTCATTAAAAAGCAATCCAACGGCATGGGCTAAGGCTGCCATAAAGAGCCCGGCAATATATATGCCATTATTAACTGCAAGTGCTTTTGTGGCTTACGGAAGTTATCAGCACTCACAGGGAAGGAGTATAGATACTGGTTTGGCAGAATATGCATTAAGAGGATTGTTTGCAGGCCTGTTAGCAGGCATTGCATTGAAAGGCCTTAGCGCGGCCTTTATGAAAGGCAAAGGCGCTCAAAATATAGGAATAGCTGAGAGATACGCAGCTACATATGCTCAAGGTTCAGGTCCTGCCAAGGGGTTGCATTGGATGTCAGCAATAGCAGGTCCTACCGCTGCTTTATATTATATGTCTACAGAGGGCTTTGAAGGCACCGTTCCTGACTATTTTAAGGCTTTAGGTTTCTTGACCTTAGTGCCTTTATTAGGTTTAGGAGTAGCAAGAGCAGCTTCAGGAATAGAGAACTTTACTGTGAAATATCTCTTTAGTAGTATTATTAGGAATGTACCATTCGCTATCGGTTTTGCTGCAGGAGCAGCATATTCGTTGTCCACATCATATGATAAAGCTGAGATAACAGGTTCGGATATATTATGGGCAGGTGCATATGCTATAGGAGGCGGAATAGCGGCAGTGCTTATAAGTAAGATGATAAGCCAAACTTATAAGGATCTTCCAAACCTTATAAGGGAAAACGGTAATAAAATAGTAATACTCGGAACAACATATACAAAACCAGGTATATATGCTGCTATGATGCTGCAATTAGAGAGGGCTGTTAATGTTGTCTACAGTATGACGACTCTGTTTACAGGTATGACCTTTGGCTTAGGTGTATACGCGAGAGTGTTTGGCATTAATCAACTAAGCGAATGGGATCTAACAGGCGGCCTTGGATTATTTACATTTGGTTATGATAAGTCAACCGGCATGAACGCCGTAACTTTAAATTTTGCGAATATTGTGACTTTACCATTCTTATTCAGCGCAAAAGGCGGTGTTTTAGGATTGTTTAGTGAAACAGCAGCAGGCGCTTATAATATAATATATTCACCTGGTATGTGGGGATTTGCCTTTGGTATACAGGCACTGCGTGCTGTAATAGGTTCGGTATTAAAGAATATACCTGGTGTAAGCGAGGCGATGACGCGGATATCGAGCGTAGATATAGCAAAGGAGGTAGGTGTCTCTGCTAATTCATTCTTAGGCCGTGTATCCCAGTTTATATGGGAAGAGGGGTTCCAGGAATTTATACCAGGTGCGTTCTTTGGATTTATGCTGCCTCAGGGAAGCGTTTTCTCGGAGATTCTACAGGAGCTCTTTGACAGAAGCAGAGGGTTCCATAGCATAGATATGAGTACAGTAAGCCAGATGATGGAGTCCGGTGTTATAGGTAATATAAACGCTATTACAGATTCAACTAATGCTGATAAATATGCAGATAGCGCGTATAAGGCAGCTGGTATAGAAAATCCGGGATTTGCATATTCAGGTGATATTTCAATTGAGAGTTTCCGTACCCAGGTAGCTATTGATATCGCCCTTAGATCGGAAACAAACACAATAAAACGCGGCATTGAATTGAGCAGTGATCAGGCATCAAAGATAACAGCAGCTGTAGAGACATTAGGTATATCCGCAAATATAGACGCGGTTATTAACTACGCTTATGCAGAAGCAGTGCTTATGAACGTAGATAGCGGTTATGAGCCATTATCAGATATAACAAGCGCAAATATAGATTATCTATTATCTTCTTCTAACACCCTAAGGCCGTATGTACAGGGTATAATAAGCGCTTTAAGCCAGGCCCCGGAAAATGGCGATAAGCTTACATCAAATCTAAGGTCAATATTTACCACAACCCTTAATAATAAGGCTGATAACACTGCAAATGTATTATCAACTACCCTTAACCTTGGCTCGTGGATCATAAATGATTCAGGAATCTCTAATGCGTTACGTGTTGAACTTGTATCTGCTATTACAGATGGCATATCTATTAATTCAGAATCAATGGTTGATCTTATAAGCAATTACGCTAAAGATAATTCCATCGCTGATATTGACCAGTCAGCCGGCATTATTGAGAGTGTAGTGGGATTAGGCGTGAACATACACAGCCTCAATGACCCGATACTTAGTGGCCTATTTAACGCGGCACTTCTATCAAATGCAGGGCTTATAAAATCTGTATCAGATTGGATGGATGCTGTAGAGCAAAGAATTAACGAAGGAGCCGGTGATAAAGAGGAAGATATGGAGCGTTTTTATACTAAGGCAGGCGGCTTACTAATGCTCATATCAAGTGCCTTGAGTTTAAATAATAAGGATATAAACAGCATATTGGATATCTTAAAGAATGCTGATAATAGTGTTGGCATGGAAGCAAAGAATCAGCTTGTTCTTATGCAATATATCGCGCATGTACTTAGCTATAAGAATGCAAAAGGTATTGATATGTTAGGCGGATCCGTTTCAGGCATGGAAGAGGTAACCCTGAGATTCCTGCAAAATACAGCAAACGATAATATCAATATAAGTATGCTTGCTAATATGCTCTCTGATTACCTAAGCTTCTCCTCGCGAGGCCTTCTTGATATAGCGACATCATTAATAGGTAAGGATTATAAAGACAATGCCCAGATAAAGAGCTTAATAATCTCCATGCTAGCAAGATATCTGGCAGAAGAAGGCCATGATGTCGATGGAATAAAGGATCCTGAGGTAATAAAGTTTATAACCGATAATAGCTCAGTATTTGATGATGCGTTATCTGTAGAAATATCAAATTTCAACAAGAGCCAGATGAAAGAAAAGGGCAAGAATGAGTTATTGGATATTATCCGTAATCAGGAGAAGGATACTGAGTCCTTTATTCTTGCCAGAAATGAGCTTGTAACCAGGATGAGCGATTCTGAACGCGCAGAATTTGGATTATTAAGAGTACTTATGGAGGATAGTAGCAAATCAGTAGGCGAGATAGAGGAATTGGCGCTTACGGTTATTCGTCAGTATGTTGGCCAGAGTGCCTTAAGCGATGAAGCTGAGGCTAAAAGCCTTGCTGATGAATTGGCAGGAAATACTACCCTTATTGACGCTCTGCTTCATGAAGGCGTTAAAATAGAGAAGATAAACATAGGAAAAGATGGAATTGTATTAGACGGAATATTAACAACATCTTCAGGCATCACAATAAACCTTAAAAATTATGATGCAAAAGGTTTTCAGCTCAGCATACTTGAGTCCATATTAAAGAATGAATTAAAAGCTGATGAGCTCAAGCTATCAAGTGCGCAAAGAAAAGAGATGTCCGCGCTTAATACTTTCTTTAGGGATTCATTTAACACGCAATTTAGAACGCCTGAGAATATCAAAAAACTGATGAGTATCAGCAGGCTCTCTGAGGGTATGAAGGTGGATTCTTCAGGGCGCAGGTTAGTGCTTGCGGATAATGTAGATGAAGGGTCTAGACAAGAGATCCAAAGCGAGATAGATAGTTTGAATTCAATTATAGAGAAGTTTGAAAATGAGATGTCTAAGATTACGTTAAAAACCAAGGGCGTAAGGTATTACCTAAGCGCGCCATCATGGAATCAGCTGACAAAAGAAGAGCGTAAAAATAGAGCAGACGCTGCAGGAAACGTGGATATGGCTATAAAGAACTATGTTGCAGGCATTGCTAAGGAGCCATCAGGAGAGAGTGACCGCGATGCTATATTAAGATTTGCCGAAAAAGAAACAGGCGATATTAAGGACTATTATATTGGTATGGGTAAGGCATCACAGGCTGGGTTCTTAAGCCAGATGGTTACTCCTAATCAGCTATTAGAGCTTGGAACCGGTTCAGGAAAGACAGCTGTTCTTACTCCATTGCTGACGCTTTACCTTGCCACAAAAGGTATAAAGACCACCTTAGTATTTTCTAATGCCTCACGCGCTCAGGAAGCTAATGATATTGCTGAATATCAAGAGGCTATCATTAATATTCTTGAATCTGATTTTCATAAGGAAGGTGTAAAGATACTTCAACTTCTTGAAGAGAGAGTCCGACTTAATAATGATGAGATGGGCACCCTGCAAAGTAATGAGGAGAATCTCGCCAGGCTCATAGACGAGAGCGCGATTGTTATGTCTGATATCGGTACAGTAAATTCTATCCGCATGAAGAGAGATACGAGAGCTGATATCGATTCATGGCAGAATCTTATTGCCAACCGTTATGTTATAGTTGATGAGGCACACACGCTTCCTGACGCGCCACATCTTGTTATGGGTTCAAATACATCGGCATTATATGATATTAATAGGGATGCCTATGATGCGACCTTAAAAGTTGCTCAGTTCTTCTTTAGGCAAAGCATAAAATCCAATGTAAATGAGAACGGAACTCTTGAAGGATACTTCAAATGGCTCTTTGAACAGAGAGATACTATAGCAGAAAAGTACAGGAACAGATACCAGGATGAATCTAAAGAGCCTACAGATGAAGACTTAAGGGAATTTGAAAACGAGATAATCGATAGCTATATAGATGGTTATCTGGAGGATAATGATGGGTTATCAAAAGCAGATTTCATAAAGTCAAAAGATTACATATCCACAAGAGAGGCTATGAGCGCCTTTATCTCAGGTTTCGAGTCTATAACAGGTAAGGACTGGGGCCTTGATAATTCTGGCAACAAAGCAACTGAATACAAGGTATTTCCTGTATCAAATGAAAAGACAAATACTAATATGAGATTTGGCCAGGCATACCAGGCAGCTGCTTACCAGATACAAGGTTTTATATACGGTATGTATGAGATAGACGAAAATGGAGATGTTATAAAGCTTAAACAAGGTGATGTGGATAAGGGCACTGAGAACTTTGACCAGTCTATTATCGATTTTATTGTAGAACGTTCTGTAACGAATGAAGCCTTTGAGAGATATCTTGTTCAAAGATTAGATAAGAAACTCTATCCTCAAGTAAAAGGAGTATCAGATCTTAAGGAGAACCACCCTGAATTATACGCCGCATTAAGGCGTGAGTTTGGAGAGAATAAGCGTGATGAGAGGGCTGTAAGGGAATTCAAGGCCTCGGCAGAAGGAATAGCCTTTGAAAATAAGCTTATTGATGGCCTTAAAGACCAGAATAAACTTGTTGAGCTATTTATAAAGGCGCAGCTCGATATGGTAGAGACAAATCCTGACAGCATAAGAGTAACTGCAAATGCCATAGCAGCAGAGGCAGGCGCAGCTACGTTTATCAGTGCGACACTTGCCGGTGTAAGCGAGTTTTACGCTATGGCGCATAGAATGGTTGCTCATGAGCTTGCAAACCCATTCCAGGCATACATGACAGGCCTGAGGGCAAATGAGCTAAAAGATATTTGCATCTCCGAGAAGAAGCCTGCGCAGGTTGTTGATACTATTAACACGATTAATCGTGGATTCAAAGGCCATGTTGTGATCGAAGGAACCGCTGATATACACAGCACAGATTATAATGATTATATAGATCAATTGACTGAATCAGCAGAAGACTCAGGCATGGGTTTCGATAATATAATTATATTCCAAGGTGATACGGTTAGCGAGATTACAATCGATAAACAATCAGGAGTAAAGCATATCAGTGAGCCTGCAACAATAGATAATGCTTTGACAAATAAGGTCCTTAATCCGGAGCCAGGCGAAAGAAACCTTATATTTGTAGATAGGGGCAATAAAGAGGGCCTTGATATGAAAGCTAATCCTGTCAGCGGTAATGTACGTTACTTTATGCTAGGTGACAAGAACAGCACCCTTACTACAATGGATCAGGGCTCAGGAAGAGACCGCGGCGATTCTGACAAATACTATATATTATTGGGAGATGCATCAGACTTTGGAAATATCTCAAGAGTCGATAAGATGCAGTGGAGCGAGATTAAGCCAATGTTAACTGCTTCAAAGGTAGAGCTGTCTAATGACTTCTCAAATCTGTTTGAGATGCTTAAGGGTAGATTTGCACAACTCTACCCGAATAATAACGATCTCGACTCCTTTATGGAAGATAATATAGAGCGTAATAGCCTTCTTAAGAGTGTCTTAGCTTATAAGATATTTGAGAAAGCAGAGATCAAGGAGAGAAACAATCGCAGAAGTAAGACACTTAACAACGCTCTTGAAGAGACCATACGTTATACAATAAGAGCGATGCAGGCCGATGCAATGGCAAAAGACAGGAGTATGGAAGTTGAGAAGCTAGATCAGGTCAGGCAGAACATAGAGAGTAAGATGGAATTTAAAGGTATCATGTATAAAGGAAGAGAAGGAATAGCAGAGAGCGCGCTTAGGAGCCATATCGCTTATATATATAGTACTTTTATCAATGAGATGGGCCAGATAAAAAGCGAATTGAATAGTGATAACAGGGCAGTTTTAAGTATGTTCGAAAATTCAGGTATAACGGAAAAAGACGGCAGTGTTAAGCTCAATTTAAGAAAAAAGAGCCGGGAGGACGCATGGAAGCAGTCATTAGGTCTAGCGAGGATGGGTTTCTTTGAGGCTATCCGCGCAATTGAGAATAATTTCTCTGAACAAGACTTAAGTTTTGAGGTTGAAGCGGGCCGCACTGAGCAAGCTCCGCCTGTTGTAAGCCTAAGTTATGAGGCAGTTAAGGCATCAGAAGGCATTGAGGGTGCTGCTAACCAGGCAAGGGTAAGTATTGATGCTGATAATTACAATATGCTCTATGATATTGAGTTGGAAAGAGCAGGTCTTACAGGTAAACAGGCAGATAAGCTTAGCCCTGAAGATAGAGACGCGGGCATCAAGAAGGCGCAGAAAGATGTAACTGCAAGAGTAATAAATGATATGAGCAGACAGATTAAGGCCGCACAAAAACAGTTGAATATAGTAAGAATTGAAAATCTGCGCAAAGAGATTATAAATATAGATCCCGAAGATAAGACAGGCGCCCGCGGCCTTATAGAAGCCGTGTCTAAGGATATTGATAATGCCTATGATATTATTAAAAATGCGTCTGTGGACAACAGAACAAAAGCATTATTGGCTGGCGCCGTAAGTCAGGCTATGTATACTAAAGAGAGAAAAGACCGCGTATTAGAGCTACTAAAGGCCTTTAACAACGAGGAAAATGGAGCCACTGATGTTTTACTGGATATATTGAATAATCTTAATCAAGCTGAATATATAATTGATAACGCAGGCAATATTTCAGCTATTGAGAAGGCTCTTATTAGAAACGCGTTAAATGCACAGGTAGATAATCAGGCGCTGATTCTGGATATACCGGAAGAGTTGACAGGGAAGCATGGAATAGTAGAAACGCTCGATGCCCTTAAGCAGAGATATGAAGATATTTACAAGGACAAGGAGCTTACGAGATATTTAAGCATGAAGGAATCATTAGGTAGATTTACAGCATCGGGCCGGCCAATTACCATAGAAATATTAACTGCGAAAGACGCTAATGAAACAAGCCAATGGATGCCTGAGTACAGATATCTAAACTACTATCAGGAAGATGTTTTAACAAGTCTTAATGGTGACGCGCCTGAGAGCTCATCACCTTATCTATCAATAATGTTGAAAATGATAAAAAATCCTAAAACAGGTTACTGTTATGATGATATTGATAAGCTTATAGATGCGATTAATAATAGGGAAGTGACGATTCCGGACGGCTCAGAAGATTTTATTGAGAAAGGCTTAGCCTATGAGAAAGCGAAATCAGAGTTCAAGAAAGCTCAGAAAGAATATGTTGCAGATAAACTTAAAGCAGGAGAGCATGCTGACCCTGCTCTTGACGCAAAAGAGCTTGAAGCAGGTTTTGTTAATGCCGATAATGGCCATATTCTGTATGCAGAGCTTGATAGTGTAAGGGCTGAGTTCGTGAAAGAATGGGCTAAGGCTAATGGATATGATAACAATAGTACAGTTGTAGATATGGTGATGGATATAGCTAGATTACAAGACGAGGGAGGACTAAAAGACATTAATGATGTATTTGCTGCAGCAAGGCAAGGATCTGGCATGCGATTTAATGATTATCCTACGCCGGAACAGATAAAACCACTATTGCTATATACAAGGATAGCTGAAATAAATAAGATCGATACTAATCCTCCTGATGAGATAAAATATTATGAAAAATTAGTCGAAAAGTATGGAGATAAAGATAATAAGATGCTTGGTGATAATGGTTATATACCGCAACTTAAAGCACTATTGCACGCAGGTTCGAAAGAAGGAGTAGTAATATTAAATGTAAACTTCTCAGCAGGCACAGCCATCGCGGCGAGATCAAAAAGCAATAAACTGAAAGTGAGAGTTCAGGAAAATGGAGAGTACGTTGATAAGGTTATGACTACGGTTGAGCTTGGCAGAAACTGGTTAGATTTTATGGATAGAATTACAGGCGAAGAGGATGCTGAATTCTTAGGCCATGAGCAACCGATGCATGAAAAGACCCATACAAGCGATAAGGGTGGAACAATAGAGTTGATGGTAGAGGAGATGTTCAATAGATTTTTGACAGATGGTATATTTGTAAGAATGGTATATGATTTATATCCTGAGCTAAGAGAAAACATCGATACTATATTCAAAAAACATGGGGAATACAAAGAATATAGTACTAAGAGATCTTATCGTGACGACTTTACAGAACTTGATAAAGAAGGTAACAGGGCAATGAAATCGGATGAGGATATCTTACAGGCGATTCTTGGTCCGATGATTAAGGATAGAAGGAAATATATAGAAAGCTCTGACAGCAAGTTTCAAAAAGACCGCTACCTGCCTATACTAGAGAAGTTGGAAAAGGATAAAGGCTTACAAAAAGAGGCTATAAATATTTTATTAACTAATATTAAGAAGTTTCAGGAAAATGCAGATCCAGAGACACTTGACAGCGCACGGGCCTCAGCTACAGCTAGTTTAAATAGTTTGCTTGTATCTTTTGGACAAACTGCTACATCTGATAGCCAATCAGCATCGTCAACAACAACCGATGGCGTAAAGCAGCAAGAGAATGCAAAGCAATCTTCAGCGGGCATTCTTAATGACGCGCAAAAGCAAGCGCAAGAGTTAGGCGCATCAGTTAGCATAGGCGGTACTATGCAAAATCCTTTAAGTACCTCCCCCGTTCAGGCCCTAAAGACCGATGTGTCAGCTTTTGGAATAGTAAGCACCGAGTCAGAATTTGGAAGTGATGTGGCTGAACCCATTGCCAATGCTTATGTTGCTGCAACATATGATGAGCCTGGTCAAATCAATGTAAGCGGTTATATAGAAGCATTGAGCGCATCTGAATTAACTGTAGCGCGCGCTGAGATAATAAAGGCATTTTTAGATTCAATACCTATAGACAGCCGCACAAATGTTACTATAACAACCTACGGTGACTCAACAGAAGCATCAATAAAATCACAAAAAATACTTGGCTCATATTATAAGCCAAGAGCTGAGCTAACGCATGCAAGACAGGCAACAGTAGTCTATACCGAGGGCACAATGCCTCTAACGGAAAAAGATTTGCCTGCGGATTTTGTAAGATTTATTGAGGTGTCAAAAGTCGGCAGGGGTGAGTCTATACCAGATACAACCTTACTATATGCTATGTTTGAGATGCCATTTAGAGAGTTTATACAGACATATGGCGATAAGATAGGCATATCAAAAGATGACCAGAAAGCCATGTTTGTTAATTCAGATGTTTATTCAGGTACTATAAAGATAAAACCTGTTGATAATGATGAGATTAAGAGAATAAACGATCTAGTTGCTCAGAACGCGTAATGCTATGACGAAGGCTTACTATGTATTTTCAACCGAAGGGGGGCATGCCATGGAGGAGAAAAGAAGGCATAAGAGGATAGAGAGAAGTTTCATGTCATGGTTTAGGACTGTAAGTTTTGTTCTTATTGGGAGATGTTTCAGCAAGTGGGATATGGTAACCGTGCGAAATCTTAGTGCCAGTGGCATGTTATTTTGTTATGATGATACTATAACAAAAGGTACGCAGGTTAATTTTAAAATTATATTTCCTTTCTCTGCGCATGTAATAAGATGCATCGGCAGGATAATTCGCAATAATAAGCCACAAGAAGACTCGTATCCAAAAATATGTTTTATAGCAGCGGAGTTTGAAAAGATAAAAAAAGAGGATAAGCATCTTATTAATGAGATAGCGAATAAGGCTTGTTAGAATTGAAAATAGTTAGTTATTTAGGAAAAGTCTTGAATGCACCTCTATATAAGGAACCCATAAATAAGTAAACGTATTCTAATCAGAGAGTCGGCGCAACCTATTCGATTCTTTGTTAACAAGTTGTTGACAGCTTTGAAATTTTGATATATAGTAAAGTTGTCAACAAAAAACTATGAGTAGAATAATTTTTTGTTGATAGCTAGTTGACAGGTTTAGAATTTTTGAATGTAGTAAAGTTGTAAACTAAGATAGAGAGAACGCAACTATGGATATATGCAAATTAATTATTGATAGATTAGATAAAAATGGTGAGGTAAGGGCTCCTGATATAGTAAAAGCTACCGGGTTTTCCCGCGCTTATGTTAATAGATTTTTCCAGCAATTAAGAGAAGAGGGTCAGATCATCCTCCTAGGAAAGGCCAACAGAACGAGGTATGTATTAGCAACTGAACAGGCAGTGACTAAGTCAAGAAAGAGCATATTAAAAGTTCATCGCATTTTGCATAACAAAGATCTTTATGAGGATGTCGTTCTTGATGGTATCAAAAGAGATACAGGTATTTTTTGGGAAATCCCAAAAAATATTTCAAATATTCTCAATTACGCTTTTTTAGAAATACTTAATAATGCCATTGAGCATTCTCAGTCAAAAAAAATAGAAATAACTATGGAGAAGGGGAGAGGCAGTATATGGTTTGATATTATTGATATGGGTGTCGGTATTTTTGATAACATAATGCAAAAGAGGAATCTGCATAGCAGGATGGAAGCTATCCAAGATCTTCTCAAAGGTAAGCAATCGACTGCACCGGAAGCTCACAGTGGAGAAGGTATTTTTTTTACATCAAAAGCAGCAGAGGTGTTTATTATACAAAGTTCTTACAAAAAATTAATCTTTAATAATCTTCTGAAGGATATTTTTATTAAAGATATAAAACCAAGGGTTGGGACAAAGGCAACCTTTTCCATTAGTCTCAGCTCAAAAAAACTGCTTGCTCATATTTTTAAACAATATACTGACGATTCATTTGAATTCAGTAAAACAGGAGTGACTGTAAAGCTTTATAAGATGGGATCGGAATATATCTCCAGGTCACAGGCTAGAAGGATTTTGAGCGGACTCAATAAGTTTAAAACAATTACGCTGGATTTTAAAGATGTCAAGGTTGCTGGACAGGGATTTGTTGATGAAGTCTTCCGTGTATGGAAATTACGTTATCCTTATATTACTATCATCCCAAAAAATGCAAATGAGAATATAAAATTCATGATAAACAGAGCATTCCCAAAGAATAAAGAATAAGCAGAAGGAGGTATTTTTAAAGCAACGATCTATTTATCAAATTTGATATGTTACTTCCATAAATTGGCTGTAATTTTCAAAGCTTATTATAGAGGGCTAGATAGCTTGATCTTTGTGCCGGGTTTTTACAAAGTGCGCAAGAAAATGGTATATACAAATATATTAAAATAACAGGAGGAAATATGAACAGTGTAGAATTAAAAGTAGGATGCAAAAGAAGATCTGCCGGCGTTATAGCCTTTGCGTTATCAATAATCATTATAAGCATATTCAGGCTTTTAGGCACTGGCAGTATTTCAGCAGGTTTTTCTCAGATATTGCCGCGAGTAGGCCTCATTCTTATTATTATATATTCATTAATAAGCAATATATCATATATAATCGGAGCGGTAAATGTACTCAGACTAAGAGAA
>Ga0208904_1001137_pt1 | contig 18770 bp, 40 predicted proteins | sample AntAceMetag02UKB_FD_184774 | JGI IMG/M metagenome (GOLD analysis project Ga0208904, IMG submission 184774) | Saline lake microbial communities from Ace Lake, Antarctica - Antarctic Ace Lake Metagenome 02UKB (SPAdes) (version 2) | ecosystem: Environmental > Aquatic > Non-marine Saline and...
AAATAGATAGTTACAAAATAAATTTTAAAAAAAGAGGCAGGTATCACATGTATGATAGAATAAGATAGAAAGTGTTAATAATTAAGAACCTGCAAGGGTTCTTTTTTTATGCTCAAAATTAAATAAAAATAGACAAAAAAAAGAACCCTTGCAGGTTCTTAATTATTAACACTTTCTATCTTATTCTATCATACATGTGATACCTGCCTCTTTTTTTAAAATTTATTTTGTAACTATCTATTTCCCATTTTGCTTTTATTCTATCTAGTGTTTTTTTATTCATTCCAATCACTCCCTCAATTCATCGTGCAAATTTTGCACCATTAGCACTTAATCCCTTGCTAACTTTCTATAATCATTATATCATATATTTTTTTATACGTCAAGCTTTTTATGCAAATAAATTAATTTAATTTTATTGCAGCCACGATTGTTTAAAAAGGGATTCCTTTTTTTTAAATAAAAATTTCGGGTTTTAATTCTACACCTCAACAGCCAATCACTCCAAATCTTTTTCGTACACCTACACGCATTCAAACAATCAACTACTACTACCAGACCGCTCCAATATACTATATTTAATTAACTATTAATTCTATCATAATACACTAACTACTATATAATTTTTTCATGTTACTATTATTAGAGTAATAACTATCAATACAACAGAAAAAGAGCCGCTAAGCTCTCTTGTCTGTTACTATTCTATAATAAAAAAGCCCAGATTATCACTATGAAAACTATAATCATGCTATTTTCTCTAATAATCTTATTAATCTTATTGTATCAGTTACATCTTTTTTACTGTTGCATATAATACAACTATCATTGTAGAATATGATGTTATTTTTTACGTGAAACTCTATCTTTTCCATTTTTTCATCTCCTTTTATAATTCTATTATATGAAATATCTCGTTCTCATAATCGAAACTCATGTCGTTAAAAAAATCGCTTAAGTCTCTAAATTCATCTACATTTAGAGAGTATCTAGTGATAGCGTTTGATATATAAACTTCTAATATAGTTATTTTATCTGAAAAATAAAAACTTTTTAATTGTCTAATTCTTCTTTTTACCTCTATTATATCTGTTTCGTCGAATGTGTTAATGGTATCTATGTTATTTATTATGCTTTTTAATTTCATTTTTTTCATCCCCTTTAAAATTATCATTTTATTACTATATTATAAAATTCTTCTTCACTCATTCCTATCATTTCACATATAGCTTCAGTATCAAACCATAAAAAATCATTTATATCTGTTTCTGTTGCGTCCTCGAAGCATTCTTCAATATAGCTTTCTACTTCTTCAACTTTTCCACATCCTACTAATCTTTCTAATGTATCGACCGCTCCGCTCCACGCTCCAAAATCTCTCAGTCTTACTTCTGTTTTAAAATTCATTTTTACTACCACCTTTTCAAATTTTATCTCCGTTACTTTTTTTTAAATCGTTAACGGTCTGAACGATTTAGTCCTACTTATAAAATACTTATTTTATTATAAGTTTGTAAATCTCCCTATATCTGTTTTGTCAACTTCTATATATTTTCCGCTTAATGTCTCTATACAATATAAGTTACCATTCTTCTCCAACATCTCTAAAAACTCTTTCTTATCCTCTACTTCTTCAAAATAACGACCTACTCCAAAATCTCCATTACCTCTACTTATCTCTTGTCTACCATTTACTAATTGAGATAAATTACTATATATCTCCCTTACTAACATTCTTTTTACTGTTGCTTTTCTCATTTCTATCATCTCCTATTTTGATTTACTACTTTTTTAAAGAAAGTATAAACTTTTTTTATCATCGTTTCGAATGACTTAATCCTTGTAACTCTTTTTCATCTCCTTTTGTTTTGTCGTTGTCGTTTACTACTCCTATATATTACCATAGTTCTTTTTAAATGTCAATCTTTTATTTCATTTTCTTTTTATCAATTAATAACTATTATATTATAAGTTGTAGTGACTCTTGGAGTGTATCAACTTTTTAATATAATCTTGAAAAAGTTCTTTATAACTATTTCAAGTTGTCCTTAATTGAATTTATACCTAATACTACCATAAATCTTTTTTATTGTCAATACTTTTCTTTTATTAATTCTTCTATTAGTGACAACGCTAGTTTCTCAGCGTTTGTATTACCCACCTCTTTTATTAGTTCCAATCTTGAACAGATTTGATTAAATAAGATAATATCGTCAAATATCATTTTATCTATTGAATATTTTTTAAATAATTCTCTCTGTATATTCATATATACTTTCAAGCTCATTATACTCACCTCTCAATATAAGTATAGTACATTAAAAACCACAAAACAACTATTTATTTTTATTTATCTATAATATAGTATAAATAACACTTTAAAGCCGCCGCACACTCACCGCTGCATTTTTATACCTTACCCAACTAATTATACTACACCATAAAAAATCATCAACCAGCGGCCTCTCAGCTATTGCAAATTTTGCATAGTAAAATAGAAAAATTGATATAATGCAAAATTACAAACTTCTTGCAATTAATACAGTATACCAACTTTTCCAAACTTTTCCAATTCCATAATCCAGCAGCCACTTTTCCAGATTGTAATAATTACAATCTGAAAATGATTGTTATATGACAATTATACCTAAATGATAATGATAACAAATAACATATCGTGTCTGCAATATATATTGAAAGCTGACTATATATAATTTTCATGTATTTTGATTTTCTTAGAATCGCACATATTTTTCGTACCTCCAGCCCGTACCCTCAGGGGTGAGTATCAATAACACGGACACGGACGGACACAATACGGAGGTGGTTAGCACGGACACATCTTAGAATATGGACACGAAGGTGCTAAATATGGACACAAAATCTTTTTACTTGTCAATACTCTTCTTTATTTATTCTATGCAATCTTTTGCTATATTAATAGTGAGCCGACACAAGTATATTCGAGCCTCTACCATCATTATAATAAACTTCTTTAAATGAATGTACCACCATATGAAATACTACTAAATAGCTATATACAGCCATTGCACCTGTAAGAGTCACTATACTTCTGTCAGTAGCTTTTTCTACTATACTCTTAGTGTTTGCACCTATTATCTCTTTAGCGACCTCTGGAGGTGTTTTAAGTGTTAATCTTCCACCAACCTCTATTATTTCACACCCCTCATATAACTCTTTATTGTTCAAGCTTAAATCTAATATCATTTTGTTCTCCTCGCATATTAAGGCACCAAGTTTATATTATAGACCATATAGCACTTGTAACTATATATGCTTATCTTTTCCTATTAATATATTGATAATGCTGAATATCACAATCTGGATTACTAGAACCGGCACGTGAAGACACCACTTTATATTCTATATCTGTTAATAGTATTTTTAACTTCTCTTCCGTTGACATGTTATGCACCTTTTATTCTCTATTAATATCTTATTATCCACTATTACATCTTCTATATTTGCCATTTTAATCAACCTCTCATTAGTTTATTTCAGCACTTCGTTCGCTGCTGATAAGGTATAGTATCATAATATTTACTGATTGTCAACTAAAATATTTATTTATTATGATACTCTGTGTACCCCTATAAAATGCTGATTTTATTGGTTTAGTATATTTGAGATATCTACAACCATTTCTTCGCTCATATAGGTATGATTACCTCTAAACGACATTGTATAAGTGTGTGTCCAAGCATTGTCTTCTGTGATATAAAAAACATAGTACTTCTTTTGACTTTTGTCCTCCCAATCAGCAACCCAGTCACTAGTATGAGCAACATAATTAGCTATCCATTTAAACTTTAAATCTATCTCATCTCGTTTATACGCTCTCTCGGCTATTTCTCTGGTTTTATACACATTACCTGTTTCAACTGCGTACATATCAAACTCGTTATCTTGAGTATAAGCGGTTTCATTTATAGAACCGTCCATATCTTCAATGTAGTATCTGTCCCCATTTTCCATATCAAAATCCAGTCTCTTCTTCTTCTCTTCCTTTAACTCGAAATCAAACCCATAATCATTAACGCTTGATATTATTTCCATACCTTCCCATGCTTTAATTAGGATGCTCCTAACACACCTACCACTCATTATATTATGGATCTCAACCTTTGCCGAATCTTCTATTTTATCGTTTTGTGGGGTGTAATCATATTCTATCTTTATTATAAATACCTCAGTAGATACTTTATCCATTTCCTCTATATTTGATATTTTCATACTATCACTCTCCTTTTTAGTTTTATTTCCTACATACATCTCCTGATATACTTCTTTGGCTACTTGCATAGGTGTTTTTACTATTCTCGGTTCCTTAATGAAACAATTACCGGTCACTATCCATTGTCCTTGTTCCTCAAATAGATCAGTGCCATAAGGAGTATTACCCTCTACCCAAAAGCAACCATCACTAAACTTAACGATACCACTGGCTCCATCCGGTAACCCTTGATCTGTTGGAAGATGGTGCCTTTCGAAAATTACTACATCTCCCTCGTATATAGCGACATTATTCTTATCTGTAATACCTGTAAATTGTAACAGTATAAAACCACACTCAATCTCATTCTCACTACCGTTATAAAACATTTTACTATTATACCTAACAATCCTACCTGTCTCGTCTAATTTAATGTCGTAAGTATTAACCATTATCTTCCTTTTCTCATCATATACTCTAAATTTAAAGCTTCTCATCATAACTCACCCCCCTTTTGCCTTATAAAATCAATATTTTATCAATATGCTGAACGGATATTTCTATTTTGCTATTATCCTTAAATCCTAATACTAGCATTTTATCATTAAATCCCACAGTATCACATTTTATCTCGCCTACTCCCCTTATTAATACAATATTTAGCATATTATTCTCCTCCTTTCATTATAGTAAATCCTCAATGTATGCTCTATCCTTTGAAAATATAGGAGTTTCTAAGTCTATTGTCCATTTATTTCTAACAATACCTTCGACCTCACTAATTTTCTTTATAACGCAAGTGCCTCTCTTCTCTGAGGGAGTAAAATCATTCCAATTCACACCTTTCTCTAGCATTAACATATCCTGCTTCATAGCTCCTGTTTTCTTATGTAGTTCATTATGTGAAAAATATGCTTGAGCTACCATAGATATTGAGTTTTTAGTACAATCTTGTTGTCTCCATATGAAACAATTACAAACTTCTTCTTTTGATAGTGAAAACACCCTTGAATCAAATAGTGCTTTATCTATTTTAGCTAAAAGGTTCCTATGCTCATCATTTAATTTATCGATTTCGAAGCCATGTGAGTAACCTAGGGATCTAAACAGTGAAATATTTAACTCAAAATCTTCAACTTTTCCTCTGAACACCTTATTAAATGCCAACGTAGCCATACTTGCCGATATACTTACCATCTTCTGAACACTGTAGTCAAACCAAGCATCCGTTGTTAATTTTTCATAGTCAGTGAGTAGTAGTGTTATCTCATCTGATTGAGTATAAGCCAATTTACATCCTTGTATGTTTTCACATAAGTATTTAGCTGTCTCCTGCATAGTTTCCATTAGTAGTGAATCAAAAGGTTTATTCATACCTCTCGTCAATGTATGAAACGCCTTACCGTCCAATCTTATAACCACGGGTGTTCTTTTTGTTAATTTAATCTTCGGAATACCCTCATAACCTTTCATTCTGTCCCCTAAATTTGATTTATCCATCTTTTAAACCTCCTTTGATTTAATTTACACCTAAGTGTATTATAGTTTTAATTTATTGTCAATATTTTATTCTTTATATTTCCAAGTATACCCACCCGCACTACCTCTAATACCTCTTAATGCTCTCGATATAGATGATAAATCAACACCTGTTGCCTTACTGGCTTCACTGGGGTTGTGATATTCTGCTATTACTTCATTTATATCCTTACTAATCTGTAATATCTCCCTATCATTCTTACTTACATTACCTCTATTCATATTACTTAATCCCTCCTTGGTTGACAAGTGTATATTACCTAATAAATACTCCTTATTGGCATCAATCTGTCTTATACACGGCTTGAGAGCCTTAGGGTATCCATTAAGAACCCATTCTTCATACAATAAATCAAACCCTAAACCATTAATCTCTATAGTGAGATCATCTGTGGATATCCTATTCCCAGCTTTTGATTTTATTTGTGAGGCAAATCCATTTATTATTGTTGATTTATTCCTTCTTCTGCTGTGATTATACTCAGCTCTGCACTCGCTACAGGTCGTATGATATTGAGTCATACCTTTATACATACCAAAGTACGTCACAGGCTTTGTAGAATGACATTTAGGACACGTTTTCATTATAGTACTCATTATACCTCCTCGATAGTTAGCAATACATAACCCCTTTTTATATTTTCTAAAAGTTCTTCAAACTTATTTGCATCCATACTCTTAACTTCATTCATATCTAACTCTATAAACTCTAATATCTGATTATAGAACCCTTGAGTTCGTATCCCTTGAGAGCTATATCTATTCTTTATACATATGTTATTTATATATAAAATATTACACCTCTTCATTATTGAATTTAATATAAGTGTTCTGTCGTATTTAACTATAGGTATCTCCCACTCTGCTCCTACGTTCTCTAAATGTTCCCTCATTGTCATTTCCATCTTAATTCCTCCTTTGATTTCTAATTGATAAAAGAAGTATAACATAATTAATCCCACCTGTCAAGTAAAATATTTACATTTAGTACACTCTGGAATAACTATAATGAAAAACTCAACAAAACTACCACTATATAGGACTTTTCGTACTAACTATATAGATGTAATACAATAATATGGACACAACACTCCCTTAATGTTATGTAAAGAGGTCATTAAACCTGACATAGATGTAACAAATATAATAGTTAGTGATTGAGTGACTAAGATATGAGGTGACTTGGGTGTGGGATGATGTGAGGTGATATGAGCTGATATGAGCTGATGTAGGATTAAACATTTCTTTTTTATTATGTGTCCGCACCCCACTTTTCATAATAAACCACTATTTTTACCATATTTCGTGTCCGTACCCGACATTCTGTGTCCGCATTCAGCTTTTCGTGTCCGTAGTGGACTTTTCTATACTTGATTGAAAACTCGTCACTATACTCATTTGCACACCCTCACTATTAATCCCTATATCCCCCATTCATCATATATAATCCCACCATTAATCAGCATATTTCTATATTAATAATAATTATTTACATTTATACCTTGATTTTATTGGTATTATATGGTAGAATGTATTAGATATTAAATTTTAAGGAGGTAGGATATGAAGTATGTAATAATGAGTAAAGACCAAAATTATGAGAGCTATGATAACTGTGAGGGTTGTTGTTTTAAGAATGATATGTTTGCAGGGACGTGTGAGAAACCTAATTTTGTGTCCGATTGTTCTGATGATCAGTGCATCTATGTATTAGAGGGGGTTAGTGATGAGCAGGAGGATTAATATTGATAAGATAGTTGTTAGATATGAAGGTAGACGATGAGACCTATGATAATAGAGAATAAAACTGTATATGGAGTAGGAAGTTGCACTGGCTGTGTCTTTTGGAATATTAATAGTAAGGGAATTGAGTGTAAGAGACCTCAGGAAGTTCCTGATTGTGTGGAGGAAGGTTATGAGAATATTATATATGTGGAGGTAGAAGATAGTGAAAATAGTAATAAATTCTAAGAGAGTTAAGGGTAATAGTTGTAAAGGGTGTGTGTTTGACAGGGGAACATGTGTTAAGCCTGAGGGGGTTATGTCTTGTGAGGGTGTTATATATGTAATTAATGAAACCGAGGAAGGTAGCTGTGATGACTGCTGGTGTGAGTATACTGATTGTGGGTGGTTAATGTATGATGGTGATTGCTATATAGACACAGAGGAGGTGAATGATGGTAGTAACGAAGTTAGTAACCAATAGAGAGTGTGATGGGTGTGTATACGAGGATAAAGATTGTGCTGAGATGTTAAGGAGAGGTGAGAGGACTGATTGTTTGCATCCTGAGTGTGTGATATTTGTGAAGGTAGATTACGAGATAGATAGAAGTAACTGGTGTAATCAATGTAGGATAGATGTTAATGAGTGCGATAGGATAATATACGGTGCTCCGTTACCTAGTTGCTTTCATACGGGGAATATTGAGCTTAGGGAGTGGGTGAGGTAGAATGAAGATAGTATATAGGTGTGATTACTGTGGTATTACTGATATGGATAGAGGTAATATGGAGGATCATGAGGATAATTGTGATTTCAATCCTATTAATGAGAGGTGTGAGAGTTGTAAGTATTGGAGCGGTTATTGTAATTGTAGTAAGTGTGGTAGGTATGATAGAGAATGTGATAAGTGGGAGAGGAATAGTTGATTGGGGAGTGCATTTAGGTGTGCTCCTTTTTTAGTTCGACATTAGGTCGAGTGGTTGGGAGGGTTACTTTTACTTATTAGTCAACAGAAGTGTTTAGTAAACAGGATTGTTTGGTGAGTTATTGGGACGAGTAGTAGTAAATACCACACTAGGGGTCACTTAGTTATTTAGTTGAGTTCCTCAACGCCTAAGAACTAAGAATACTGACTCTATATTATTATTAAATATACGAAACAAACCCAATAGCATCAAGGTATAATCACAGTTAAGGACTATGCATTCTACTTCCCAAGGGGTTTCAAAATACCTCAATATTACTAGGTTTGTTTTACTCTTAGTGTAATTTACTTCCCAAATCTCTTATCTTCAATACCTCTCTTAATCTCTTTAAGTCAGACTTAGGTATATGTTTATTAAAATCCTTACTCTTAAACATCATATATAGATGGATACCTATCTTATTTCCGTTTAGTGCATACATAGGATTTATAACGTACCCTATTAAGGTGTTATCCTTATACCAACCAACTATAATATCATTATTTCTACAGTACTCAAGAAAAGCGTTTACAGTTCTTATACTAGTATTGAATAGTTTACTTAGCATATGTTTATCCAGAGGTATATTGTCATCCTCGGGTTTAGTCCACTTAACTATTCTATTAGTGACCATCTCTAGGTGTATCAAGCACCTATAGAAATATTGATAGTAACTAGCCTTCTCGAACATAGGGTCTTCTACTTGAAATACTTTAGAATATCTACTACCGTTTCCGTAAGTTCCTCCTGTCTTAAATCTCACAGATACTTCTTCTAATTCATGCTCCATGATTGAACTATCTATACTTTCTCCTGTGTCGGTGTTATAATAGTCTACTGATATTTTCTTTGTTATATTCATTTATCATCTCCTTTTATAAAGGTTAAGCCACCTGTTAGGGTGACTTTTTTTGTGTGGGGGTTTATTTAGTTAGTCTATTATATAGAACGCCCAACAACCTAAGGCGATCATACTTATATTAAAGTTTGATATATTTTGGCTTAATGATATTGATTCTAGTGAGTATAGTGTCCCTAGTAGTATTAGTAGTAATCCTAGTGGTTTTAGTATTGATTTCATTTTGTTGCCTCCTTTGAGTGTGGTGTTCGTGGTGCTAGTTTAAATTGTTGATTTATAACTCTCAACCCTATTAACTCCTATGTCGAAGTACTTATCATCCATTTCTATTCCTATACCTCTTCTGTTGGTATTCTGACAAGCTACGAGGGTCGTTGCCGAACCACAAGTGAAGTCTAAAACTAATTCGTTTTCGTTGGTGTAGGTTTTAATTAGGTATTCCATTAAGGATACTGGCTTAGCGGTAGGGTGTAACCCTTTCTGTTGTTTAAAATCTAAAACTCTTTTTGGTTGCCGTTTTCCTTTGTTTACTGTTACTGTTGGCTTCATATCTCCGATAAACATCCCCTCGGTTTTCCTGCCGTTTTTATCTCGATTAATTACGTAAGGGCTTCCCTCTACAAGTTGAGCGTTATATGTTGGCTGTTTTTTATGAAATAGTAATATATTTTCAATATCATTCATTGGTCTAAATCTTGCCATAAGAGGATCAGTTCCTTGTGGTTTACGATATATCCAATCATATTTATAGTTCTTAATGTTCGACATTCTTAAAGCTGAGCTAAAAGGTTCTGAACCAAATAAAACTATTGCTCCATTAGGTTTAATTAACTTATTAAGCTTGTCCCACATACCTTCCGTACATTGACTGCTAAACTCTTCTCTGCATTCGTGAATAGATTTATAAGAGTTCTCACATTCTCTCATTACCCATTCATCTTCATACATTGGAATTAACTTCTTACTTCTACCTCTCGTTGTCATAATGTGTTTATTGAATGGAATAACTGAATCCCATTTACATGCTGTAGTCCCATTCAATATGGTGGGTCAGTTATTATCGCATCTACTTTTATTCCTTCTTTTATAAGAATATCCATAACTTCTAAGCAATCTCCCTGAATTAATCTGCTTCCCCCCATAATCACCTCCTGTTTTATTGCATTTTCCATTGTTGCCTCCTTTTGTTTATTGTCATATCTTCTTTCATTTGATTTAATGTTTTATTTAGATCTATAAACTCAAAATGTATCATTTTATTAGAAAACCTACCATCAATATTAAAGATAATTCCATCCTTAACTATTTGATTAATTTCTAATTTCTTTCCTTTGTATTTAAATCCGTAATATACTCTATACTTACATTCTTCATTTACCCAAAAATGTAGATAGGGTATTTTATGACTAGCAACATTGCTCTTATAGTACTCCCAATATAGACCATTTATCTCTTCTATGATAGTGTTCATATTGTTGGTACCTCCATTATGTTTATATATTCGCTATTATTAAATACTAGACCTTTATAATTAATAACTTCTTCTATCAATTCACTATAAGGAACTCTCTTGGATGGTGGTGATATAAAATCGTGTATAATCCATTCATCCCAATAAGTCTGTATTCTTATATGTGCAATCTCCATATCCCTACCTTCTTCAAACTGAAACCAAAATCTCTTAACTGGATAATCGTTAAGTTGGTCATAAAGCTCTTTAAATTCTATCATATCCAATTATATAGCCTCCTTTAATTTATTCCCAAGAAATTTCAATGTAATCCATAAATGAATCATCAATTATTAAATTGACTAAACATCCTTCACCTCTTAAGACTTTATAAGTAGTCCGTCTGAAGCCCTATAGTGTCTAGTATAAGTACGTCCTTTCTTATGAGCCTCCTCTTGTTTATTTCTTATAGACTCCTTCAGCCCTTCAGCCTCTTTACCTAACTTATCTATAGTTTTTATCATTTCCTCTAACTTTAATTCGTCTTCCGACTTTTCTATTCGTGACCAGATTAAATCAGCATCAGATGTGCCACCAAATAAACCAGATATTCCCACTATTTCTGGCATATAAACTTTAATTATATCCTTAGGGTCGTCTCCTGTTTCCCAAAATCTTAAGTCATCATTGTAGCTAATTCCAAAAATCCTTTTTTTACTATTTATAAATAGTAATGTTTTGTTATCGTATCCCACTCCTACAAAAGCACCACGCATTACTAAATACATACTATCATTCCTCAATCTTACCACCATTCCTGTCTTTAAATCTTCCTTCGTAAATTCTTCCATCTTATCCTCCTCGATTAATTTTAGAAACTCTTCAACTACTGCCACATGTGGTTTACCACTAAACTTACAATACTCATTTTTATTAACTCTATTATCGTCATCAAAAGGACAACTACGGCATTCCATAGCCCAACAGTCCCCGTCCTTGCCAAGTATGAACTTACAAGTATTAATATGTTCCTCTGTTATCTCTTTGAAATCACTTAATTTCATATGTTTCCTCCTTTAACCCCAATCTTGACATTCGGCTATGTCGTCATCACTCATAACTCTTATTTCAAAACTACCTTCATATTTATCCTTATACTCCTTAACAAGCTCTTCTGCTGATTCAAATGTGTTAATCCTATCTGTCCAAGATTGTCCATCTCTATCTATAGCCCACTCCATATCTAACCTCCTTTAATTGTGAAACAAATCCTTTATTCTTACTAATTTACCTAATATTAACTTCTTACCTATATTAGCATATTGTCTTCTATTGTGAATTTCAATATGTATCCAGTCTATAAGGTTACCTACGGCATCTATCACCTCTTGATACTTCTCTAAATGTGTTATGGCTGATCGAAGTTTTTCTTTGTGTTTCCCGACATCATTGTAGACCATAAATACTTCCATATCTCTTATAGTTTCCTTTACGGTAGCCATATTTTCACCTCCTTTTTAATTTAATATATTATTTATCTTTTCTAACCCTTATTCTAACTCATTTTTTATATAATATAACGAATATACGTCTACACGCCCTCATACATATCTCCACCCCCTATATTCTTACATCTAGTTCAAATCCCGTAGCTTCCTCAAATATCTCTATAGCACTTCTTAGCTCTTTGATTTTAGTATTCAATAAGTCATTACCTTCTATCTCGACATTTATACTATGATTTTCATTTTTACCTCTTAGTATTGTACTTAGTAACCAAGGGGCTTCTTCGATCCACTCTTCGAACTCACTCTGTGGTATAACCAGTGTCTTAATTTCCATAAATTTCCTACCTCCTTTGATTTATACCTATATTTTAACATATATAATTACATTTGTCAAGTATTATTTCTTAACTATGTATTTTAACCTGTCAGTTCTAACATTAGGATTAGAATTAGATATAGTCTTATTTGACCACATATTGATCATAGACCTTAAAGACCCTTTGGACTCTATAAATCCTACCATAAATGTTTCAGCTATAAATATTACAGGGTATAGTAGAGTCAGCAATACCTTATATACAGGTTTAATTTTAACATAAATACACTTATCATTCTCAGAGTAATATCCATCTTTATATTTAGATATATTCTCATAATGCCTTTTATTCTTAAACTGTGAGTTCCATACTTCTCTTTTTATTTTATACATTTCATAAACCCTTAATTTATAATACCATTATACTCTATTTGGTAGGATTTGTCAAGTATTATTTTGTAATAGTTTTGTAGGCGTACAGATGAGATAGCTCATATCTTCTGTGATGATTGATATCATTGGGTTATTGTGTTAATAATGATGGACAAACTTGTCCTGTATATGCCATTACTGTCCAATCCACCCATAAAAATACAAGATATCAAATACCAAAAATGGATGGATTTGGCTTCTCTAAAAATATCAACGTCCATTTAACTCAATGAAATCAAGGGGTGTTGAAATTTGCAATGGATGGGTTTGCCGGTGTAAAACATTCAATTTCCTCAATATTACCAAGGGTTTGCACGTTTTTTATGAAATTAGTCTTATTACTTCTTCTCTCTAAAGTCGCCGTGTAGAATCACAAAGTAAATAGCAAGCCTTAGCTAAAAGACCTCATACAGTAGCCTCCTATTTTAATTCAACGTAATCATGAACCATACCCATAACTGATAAACTCTCTTTTAATTCCTGTAGTGCTATTTTAGGAATATGTATGTCGAGATTCGCATTTGGAAATAAAGTATATAAGTTAGCAGTTATAGTGCTACCATTTAAAGCATATATGGGATTTATAACATAGCCATATAAATTATCATTTTTCCGTATCTTCGCTATAATATCTCTCTTAATACAGTGATTAATAAACCTAACGGTTGTTCTCTCGCTAGCTCTAAATAATTCAGTTAGAGTACCGATATTTAAAGGTATATTGGGGTCTTCTACTCCTGTGAATTCCACTATTCTATTGGTTGACATTTCTAAGTGCAATAAACATTTAAAGAAGTATTGATAATAACTCCCTGTAGAAAAAAGAGGGTCTTCCATCTGAAATAACTTAGAAAATCTACTCGATTTTCCCCTCTTTGAATTTCCTACTTTAAAGGGAACTTTTATTTCTCCTATATTTATTTTACTTATTTGCTCTCCAACTATTTCTCCCGTCTCTGCTTCTGAATATGTGATACTTTTTATCATTTTCATTATTTACTATCTCCTCCTAATTTTATTATACCACTAAATACCAAATCATCTAGTTCGACATTACTAGTACTCTCTTCAATACAATCTTTATTTAATCTAGGCTTGTACTTATCTATCAGATAAACCTCATGAATATTCTTATCGCTATTATTATCAAGTATAGTGAAGTCAAAACTATCTATATCTCTTTCTTTGATATGTTCCTTAATTCTATTTTTAATATTAATAGATTTACCTATATAAACCAACTCATTATTCTTATAGAGTCTGTATATTCCTGACATAGCATCTGTTAGATCGGACAACTCACCATATGTTAAGTAATGGTCACTATAATAGAATAGTGTTTTGATTTTTATATATTCTAAATTACTATGTGTTTGTTTTATGAAGTCCTCAAATAAATCAAAAACACTCTTATCCCATATAAAGTCATCCTTAGTAAAGTATATAGGATTTATAAATATTATCTTATTATGATTAATTATAGTATAAATTATTAATCCCATATCTTTTAATTCCTTAAAAACTCTATTTAAAGTATTTACTCCGTTCAATCTAAATATTGATATCAATTTATCTTGCTTTGGGTATTTCTTTCTAAATCTTACAATATTATTGGTGTCTGCGTGTTTTGCTAATAATATAAATCTACCTATTTGATTTGTTGATATATTACTAATATCTGTTAGTTTTAAATTAACCATCGCTCACTCTCCTTTTTATTATACCAAACTTTCTGAACTTATTACCATCTTCTTTATCTATTAGTTATCATAACCTCCAAGTCTTCTAATTAGCATTACCCCTTCCATATAATACTCTACCTTCATGTAAGAGTATAAGTCAGCAACCTTTATCTTTTAATACATTCCATAATTTAGGTAGCCAATCTTCAATATTTATATCATTATGTTTAAATACTTTACCTTTATTGACTTCTTTCTTTTGGAACATCCCCCCACTCGTTCCACCGTTACCTCGTGCTGTTATTTTATAAGGAGGATCTGTTACTATTAGATCCACTTGTATATTACCCTCTATTAACCTGTCTAATTCTTTTAAACAATCTCCATTAATTAATTGTACCATTACTCCTCACCCCTTATCCTAAAAGTAAAGTTACCATAACGAACGTCATTGGATAAATCAAATGTAACTTCTTCATTGTCTGAATAATCAATGAGCAATCCATTAGCATCTAAATCAACACTTACCTCTACATTAAACTCGTCTATTAGCACCTGCTTTAGCTTACTGTACTCAACTTCTTTACACTCAAATACTTTTATCTCACCATTTATAACACTCTTAATTCCTTCTATTACTTTCTCTCTATTCATCTGTTTCCTCCTTAATTAATATATTATAACATCCACTCACTAATCCTATCTGATATTTACAATCGTCAAATCCATCATGAGCTACTAATGAACCATCCTTAAACTTATCCTTTAACTCCTGTTCTGATATACCTAATTTACTTCCTGCTAAATCCACTATAGTCCTAACATCTCTGTCATTTCTATAAAATATAGGATAATCTAATCCTTGATTTTCTATTTGTGTTTTTATTAAGGCTGCATCGAAGAGTATGCCATTCGACCATAAATATATATCATGATGTTCTTTGAGTATATTTAACCAGTTGTAAAATTTCCTGACTACCGTATCACTAGTCTGGTCTTGTCTTGAGATTATATCGAGTAATAATTTTGGATTAGTTTCTAACCACCATTTAAGAGTATTACCTGTTACTAATGTTTCTTTATTATTGCTTATATTAGCTGATTCATTGAATGTATACTTAATATCTTCTGTATTAATATCAAATGCTATTGATGCTATTTGTATTATTGTTGAAGTAGTCTTTGTACCCAATGTTTCTATGTCAACCATTATATCTAATCTTTTCTTATCCATTTGTTTCCTCCTTTGTATTATTATCTGTATAGATATTTAATTCTTTATAGCTACCAGTAGTGGTATTATAACTAATATCAAGTTCTGTGTATTCTGAATACCCTATACAGGTAGCCTCATTATACACACCCTTAAAGAACCACCACTTCGACATACAATTCATTTAATCTTCCTCTCCCTTATTATTTCTCTAAACTCTATCATCTTCTTATCAAGCAACACCTTATTCTCTAACGCTCTTTCCTCACACTCTTCTTTAGTACCTGTCAAGTATCCTACGTTGTATTCTATCTTACTTTTATACCAAATATACCCAGCTGTTTTATATGTCTGTGTTATAGCTGAAACTTCTCTAACTTTATTATCAATACGGAGTCCGTTAGCATAGTTAATAATTAATATTGCTATACTTACTCCGATACCAACTGCTATTATCGAAGATACTAATTCAGTCTTCCAATTTTCCCATGATTTAATTGTACTCATCTAATCCCCCTCTAATTAATTTCTCTCAATATCTTCTAAATTCAAATCTTTTAGAACTACCTCTAAAACTTTACTTATACTACCTAATTAGCTCCTCCATAATGAAATCCTTAGGTAATAAGTCACTACATATATAGCCACTTTGAAAAGTTATCTTCTTTTTGGTTAGTCCATCCTCTCCCATATACTCAATCCTCTTGTCAAATTTCAATAATTGAACCTGCTTATCTAATTCCTTGAAACTCCAACAAGGATACTTATCGTTAAATATAGTGAGTGTCATTAATAGTGCAAAGGGTTTATTGAAACTCAGTGCTCTCTCAAAGAATAATCTTTTTTTCTTAAAAGGAGGATTACTTACTATTATATCCCAATGCTCCTCTGGCTCATACTCAAAGAAGTCTTGACCTGTAGCTATATGAGTATTGATAACTTTGAATCCAGCCTTCTTTAGTTCAATAACATATTCGCTACTATCTAAATCGAAAGGACACCATATGACACTATCCTTGGAGATGTATTTTATTATAGGTGTAACTCCATATTTAGGTGTCATATTCTCATCCCCACTAACCTTATTGTATAATACTTTTTGACTATTTATATCCATTATTATTTCCTCCTCTAATTTATTTTAAATTCTATCTTCTTTCTCTTTAAATACTTCTTTAGTAAATCTTTATCTTTATTAGATAGCGTAAGGGTTATATCAACGCTCACCTTGTCCTTCTTTATAGGTTTGTCGACTTGTTTATACGTGACAGCCTCTATATTGTCTATCCAGTATAATCTATCTCCCCTATCTTGTTTCGCAGACCCAACTTCTCCTGTTATATTGACAGAGAAAAACTTACTACCTATTTTAACCAACACAGTAGTCTCATCCTCATAATACCCTTGACCACAATCTAAATAATCATATCCAGAATCTTTAAAATACTCTTCTATCTCAAACTCTGATGTCAGATATCTCTTATCTTGCACTACATCATATTGATCTATTAGCCACTTTTCAATCTCCCACTCCTCTTCTGTTGGCTGAGATTCTTTTATCTTCTGTTGTTTGTCACATTCTCTATTATAGTCTTCCTTGATCTTAGGTAGTATTTCTTCTAACTCCTCAACCGTCCTATCTTCTATGTCTCTTATTACTTTCATAGCGGCTATTTCTTCAATTAATTTATTCTTTCTTATCTTAGATTCCTCTATCTTTTTACTTATATCGACAGCACCTACATCTATATATTTCTGACCACAACTACTACATAAATGAACATTAGGCTTGTTATGTAAAGTCATTAGTGATATTTTCTCACCTAGGGACTTATAACCTCTTTTACATTCTGAACATGCTAAATCTTTCTTCTTAGTCTTAATTTTAATCCAACCCTCTAACTCAAACATATTTAACCTAACTTGCCATATTTCCTCTTTATTGTGCTTCATCATTTCCTCCTTTAGTTATTTAGTATTAAAAATACCTCTTTCATATTTATTTAATAACAACTTATACTTTAATTCTATTTCCTCTAACTCATTTACTCTACTCGTTAACTCGTCAATCTCAAATCCCATATCATGACAGTATTCACACTCCTCGGAATCTAACTCAACTCTTAATTCATTATTGTCAGTTTCTAGATTATCAATACGCTCGTTAGTATTAGTACAGTTTACACAATTATCTATTACGAAACTTTCTACCGAACTATATCCTTTTGACTCTATGGCGTTTTTAATGTCACTCTCATCTAAATCTACCATAATATGCCTTAGTGTCTCTTTGTTAGTGCTTTTATTATAAAATACACTTAATTTAATCATACCACTCTCCTCTTTTATTTATTTTAATCATATAAATCCTTATCCAACTTCTTCCTCTCTGCTCTTATCCCAACCTTTGATTCTTATATCGAAACGACCTTCTCCTTCATAGTCCATAGTTTCCCCTTTATGGAATATGTATTTTAATCTTCTAGTAGAGGATTGCATTATTATCCCTCTTCTTATTTATCACCTCTAATATACCCATAACTCCTCCTTTTACCTCTTAATATCAATCCTAAACCACCTCACAGTCTACTGGTAACACTTTAATTAACTCACCCTGTAATCTATCCTAAAAGGTCGTTTAAAGCTCTCTAGTAGACTGTAAGGGATTATTAATATATTATCTTATAGTGATTACACACTTGCCCCTCTTCTTGGGTAACATAGTATCCAATCGTTAGCCATTCTCCATCATCTCCGATTAAGCACATATCCGTTCTTACGTCCTCAATAGATATTTTATCGTTCTCTATTATTGAATACTTTACTAATATTCCATCAGCATCCTCCTC
>Ga0208904_1001140_pt1 | contig 18761 bp, 38 predicted proteins | sample AntAceMetag02UKB_FD_184774 | JGI IMG/M metagenome (GOLD analysis project Ga0208904, IMG submission 184774) | Saline lake microbial communities from Ace Lake, Antarctica - Antarctic Ace Lake Metagenome 02UKB (SPAdes) (version 2) | ecosystem: Environmental > Aquatic > Non-marine Saline and...
TTGCAGACACAACAAATAAACAAAACAAAACAGCAAACGCAAGAGTCGCAAAAGCAAATTCTTCAGATAGAAGAAAGCAATATTGATGAACTTAGTGACAAAGAAAAAAATAAAGTTATAAATAGAATTGCTCATAAAGGAAACTACGCAACAGCAAATTTATATTTTGGTAGCAAAACAAACTTGTTTTTGTTAAATTATATGCTCTCAAAAGGATATATGATGGTAGCAGCTAACTTTACTCAAGCATTTTTTGTTAAGTCAGAGGTGAATAAATAATTAAATAAAAATGGAAATAAGTAAAGGCGAAGATATAGATTGCTATATATGTGGTAAAAAAGGAAAGTATTGGGTGGGCATGGGAGAAAACGGTTATTGTTTTGCTTGCTCAAAGAAATGCGCTAGAAAAGCCTATATGTCGGAATTTGAGACTAATGTGGGGGAGATAGAAGAATGAAAGAACTCAAGTCATGGGAAATAGTACTTACTATACTAATAGTTGCGTTGTTTGTAACGTCATTAATATTATTTCCAAAAGAAGAACCATACCAAGATAAATTTAAGTTTTACGAAGCGAAATGTGAATTAGAGATGAATAATGCAAAAATAGGAAAATATTTGTACAATGAATCAGACGAGATAACCGAAATAACTTACGATACTGGAATGGCAAGTTATGGTTATTGGGAAGAGAGTGTGTTTGGAGATTTTGAAGTAATAAAAGAAATCCACTATGGCATGAAGAAAATAAATGTTAGTGATGCACTCGATAAAGGTTTTGTTTATTACTCGTGTCCAATAGAAGAAGTTAATATTACTGAAAAAGAAATATCTGGAGAAGATGAATTAACTTTAGAATGGTTGCAAAATAACTGTAATTATACCAATGGATATGTTGAAGGTAATGAATTTACGTGCGGAAATTATTATGTCGAGTATTTGGAGTAAAAAAATAAAATGAAACAAACAAAAGAATCGTATAAATCTGGAGAAAAAGCTCTAACTCAGAAACAAGTAGAAAAACTATTTGAACACGTAACTGACTTGCAAGATTTAGCGCTAATAAAGCTAGCAATAGATGTTGGACTAAGGAGATCAGACATAGTAGGCGTAAAAAGGAGAGACGTAGACTTAGAAAACAATAAGATAACATTCAACGAAAAGAAAAAGAAAAGAACTAAAACGGTATACATAAGTGACGATACAAAGCTAACTCTACAACGATGGCTAAATATAAATAAATCAGATTGGCTATTCCCATCACGATTTAAGAAAAAGAAGGATCATCTAAGTTCAAGAAGCGCATATAATATACTAAGGAAATACACAAAAAGTGCAAATATACCAGATATACCTTTCCACGCACTAAGAGCAACCTGTGTTAAATTACATCAAATAGCGGGTTGGACACCAGAACAAACGGCTAAACTAATAGGAGACAAGGTTTCGACGGTACAGCAGCACTATTCTGTTCCATCTGAACAGGAAATGGCAGAAATAACAAAGGAGAAGCCTATATTTTAACATGAAAAAGAGAATAGAAGGAGAAATAGTTAAGAAATCGCCATACACAAAGGTAATAACTATATATTTTCCAAAGAAAAAGTTAGAAGTAGAATACTCAGCAGAAGATATTTGGAGTATTTTAAAGAAAGATAAAGTGAAAACAGGAGATCATATTTGCTTTAAATACGATTCAGAAAATAAAAGAAGAATGATGGAAACAATAGTTTGGGTTACGAAGTATTATTAAAATGAAAGAAGAAAAAAAACGTAAGATAAAAGAGACAGCAGAACTAACACTAAAAATTATAGCAATAGCAACTTTTTTAGTAGTTTTCGCTTTTAGCGGAGCATATCAACAAATACAAATAGCATTTAAGAGTGGTACTGGACCAATAGCAGGAAACTTGCTAGCATTTATGTTTATGACAGTGATAGTAATTTCAGTAATTAAGTTCGTGGCGTTTGATATTTAAAATGGAAAAAAAGGATTACATAAGAGTTGCAGTGCTTATAGCAGTATTAGCATTGGTAGCATTTTGTTTTTATCAGCTTTGGATGGTCGGACAATTCTCGATTAAAAGCTTAGAACTAAGAAGAGACTTTTATGAACAAATATTAAATTGTACGAGGTGCATATAATGACAAAACAATTCGCTCTATACATAAAAAAGGAAGAAGACGGTCATATGTTGATAAAAACAATCAATAAGGGCGTTCCACAGTTCGAGGTAATGATGTTTATGGAAATGCTACTTAATAAGATGAAAACAGATATGCAGAAACACTATCTAAGTAAGGGGATAATTGAAAAATAATGCCACTAAAAGTACAATGCCCAAAATGTTTTAAGAAACAAATATACTATCCAACCAAACCAAACAAGCAGAAGTGGTATAAGAAATGCGTATTTTGTAACGGTACGTTCTTAATATACTCACAACGAAGCCGAAGTAGGGTAGTAGGAATACTAAAAGAATATTAAAATGGAAAAAGAAGTATGTAAACACCTAAAGCGGTGTAAAAGATGCAGTAAACCATATAGAACTAGCTGTAAGTTTGGAAGTATTTGTAATAAATGCCTAAAACCAACTGGGTATACTGCTTGGAGTGCTAGCAATCGCAAGAAGAGAGCAAAAATAAGCCCTCGCTAGCCGATTGAGCATATTTGTATAGAAAGTATTATATATTAGTAGTTTTATAGAGTATTACAATGGCATATAAAATAGTTAGATATAAACAAAAGGGACGGTCAAGAATAATAAAAAGAGGATTAACGCTAGCAGAAGCTAGAAAACACACTAGCAAATCATCATCGAAGGGAAAAGGATGGTTTGATGGTTACACGAGGGAATAAAATGGCATTTTTCAGTAAAAACAAAAAAACAGCAGTAGCGAGAGTAAAGAAGCTTGCTAAGTCAGATAAGTATTATAAAAACAAAACAGCAAAGCTAGCAAAGAGACAAATAGCACATAGTTCTAAGTGGAAAACTTGGAAAATAGTAGGTAAATAAAATGGTAAAATATAAAATAGTTGGGAAAAAGAAAGGAAAGGCTTACGTTTCTAGAAAAAGGTTTTCAACAGAAAAAGCCGCATTAAAATACGGATATAAGCTAACTTATACGGCTAGCGGAAAGAAAAAGAGAAAAAACCAGTTATCTAACTGGCGCGTAAAAAAAGCGAGGCGATAAAATGGCATGGAAGAAAATTAGAAACGAGAAAGATTACAAAGTTTGGAGAAAAGGGAGCAAAACGATAGCGGTTCATAGAGGCATTTATGTATCTCCAAGCGGTAGACGCTATCGTAAAAACGGTATGGCTAAAGCAAAGGCGCATATGAGGAGGAACAAATAAAATGGTAAGATTTGTACAAAAGCGGTGGGTAAAACCAACAAGCGTAAAGCGCCACACTAGAAAGATACATGGAAAAACAGTTAGAATAAAACCTTACACTAGAAAAATAAAGAGAGTTCAATACGGCTATAAAAGACGTAAAAATATAAGCAATAAAGAATACCGAACCGATATAACGCTTAGAAGAAAAATTCCAAATAGACAATTACCAAATTCTGATTATGATAGAGATCGCGTAAGAAACTACGACGATTGCTATCCTTTTGATAAAAATAGACAAGGATTAAGCCACGAAATAGCAGAAGAACCAGATCCATATCATGTATTTGATGAAACTGGAAAGTTTCCAGTACATGAAAAAGTAACGCTAAAAGAAGCCAAAATTAGAATAGTAAAATTAAATAAAGCATCTGGTTTGGATGGAATACCCATATATTCTATATACGATGCGGGAATATCAAGAGATAAAGTATATTTAATGCTAGCAAAAGGATATATTTATGAATCTAAGAGAGACCACTTTAAACTGCTTTAACCTTACATGAAAAAGTTTACTAGGAAAAACATAAGAAAGCAAAAGAATGGCAATGGAATTTATAAAATATATAACAGATGTAAAAAGCTATTATATGTAGGTAGAGCATCAAACGGAAACGTAAAACATCATTTAACCCAACACTTTGGTAGTAAAAAGTACTCTGGCGCTAAAATAAAAGGAAAAAGAAAGAACCATTTTTTCAATATTAGTATAACAACACCAAAGGGAGCAAGGAAATTAGAGAAGAAATTAATAAGGAAACACAAGCCGAGAAAAAACACTTACAAATATAAAAGAAAATAGATAGTGTTAAATAACAATAGTTACTATACTTAGTATGGATTTTAAGATGAGCAAGCACAAGTGGCAGGCGCTAAGTCTAGCCGCAGCAGCATTATTACTATGGGTTCCAATAGGGTTAGAGCACAAAACAGCGATGATTATAACTACTCTGATACTCGGATTCAATGTTGCTATAGAATTCAAGGGATAGAAAATTACTTATATCATAGAAGGTATGGTAACAAATGCGACCTAGATACATAGCTCTAGCAATAATATTTCTAGCAATTTTTATAGTACAAATAGATAGTGCAGAAGCGGCAACATACCAATCTGGAGATGATATTTGGGCGTGGGGCGACGTAGGATGCGCTGGAATGAACACAACAATAAACAATTGGACTGCATTCGCATATGATGGAGTGGAGACTGTAGTTTTAGGAAACTTAACAATAAACGGAACAGTGGAGCTAAATTGTACGGTTTGGATGAACTCAACAGCGTCAGATAATAAAATGCTAAATGTAACGTACGGCGGCGACCTTACAGTAACAGGACAGAAAATTAGCTCACTTAATTCTTTAGAAGGTTTTAGCATGGTTTTTATGCCAACTAGTTCAGCAGCCATAGATCATGCAATAATCGAAAATATGTATAATTATGGAACATTCGACGGACTAGTAATCCATGATAGCGATGTAGTCATAGCGAACACAATAATTAGAAACGGTGGCGGCGCAGGAGTAGATGTTAGCACAGCACCAAATACAGTTTTAGATAATAACACGATTTACAACAATGGCTATGGCGTGTTTGTTAGCTATTCAAATCACACACAAATAAAAAATTGTAATGTAAGTTATAACACAAATATAGGACTAGATATTCAAGATTCTTGGCATACAAATAGCAGCGATAACTACGTACAAAATAGCGGAGCGGCTGGAATATTATTCTCGGATGGCTGGCACAATCACATCATGTATAATACAGTAACCGATAGTGGCAGTCACGGTTTGTCGTTTGCTGGCGGCGCAGATAAACAAAACGCCACGATAATTGGAAACTTTATCCAGAACTCACTAAATGATGGTTTATACATGTGGAACAATGAAAATTCAACAATAAAAGACAATACGTTTTACAATAACACAAGGTATGGACTCTATACATATGCAGAGCAATACGGAGAAATCGATAATAACAATATTTCGCACAACGGAGAAGGAGTAGGAGACTACGGAGTTCTACTAATTGGTGCGTGGGGTATACCAGCGTTGGACATAGATTTTACTAATAACGAAATACACGATAATTTCTATGGCGGATTATACCTATCTCATGTAAATGATACCAATTTTGAATACAATAGAATATATGATAACCTAAGAGAAGGAATCCATACAGGAGCTGCAAGTAATTGTACTTTCACAGGCGACTACTTAAACGATAATTCTTATTGGGAGTTCTTTATTAACAATTGGTTTATGCCAAATAACGACATAACAAATATGACTATTGGCGATGTAAACGTATCTTTTACAACCTACGCTGTTTCGCTAGAAGAAGCTACTGCACCAGCAGGAAATCCAGCAGGAAATGAAAGTATAGGTAAATTCTTAAATATGACTAACAACACCGCAGTAAGTTGGATTGATTTAGATATGTTTTATGTACACGCTGATTTAGGACAAGCAGATGAACCCACACTAAGAATATTAGAATACGATACAACTTGGAGTGAAGTTACAGGAAGTGGAGTTGATATTGGAAATAACTACGTCTACGCAAATCTAACTAGCTTTAGTATATTTGCTCCAATGGGTTCTCGCGTAGCTAGTGCAGGTGGGAGTGGAAGTTCTGTGGGCGCAACAACAGGTGGAGCGGGCAATGGTTCTGGCATAGTAGAAGAGGTATTATATCAAGATGAATACTGTTGGTGGTGTTGGATATTAGTAATAATAGCAATCTATATACTATACCGCGTTGTTAAAAAGAAATAGAAACGCTTATAAACTTGTAGCTATGCGTACACACAGGTAATTAAAGTGGTTTTAATACAAAAAGTCTATATTAATAAAAGTAATAAACAAAAACTAGTTACTATCCCGAAGGACTCAGAAATAGCAGAGGGAGATTACGTTAAAATTGAGAAGGTAAATGGAGAAGAATAATAAGCCACACTATTTGAAGTATTTGAGAGATCAATACGGTAGAAGTCTTAAATCATACGTAGATGCAACAAGATTCATAGATGTAAGAGTAACAGATTGGTTTATTTGGTCGCTATTCGCCATAGTAGCGCTAGCTTTAAGTATAGAGCAACAGGTTACAGAAGTAATAAAGAGATTTATTTTAGTGATATTAGTGTTCGGGGTAGCATATTTCATATTCATAATAGCCAAAGATTGGCTAGTATTGAAGAAAAAAGGTAAAGTGAGATGAAAAATTTATTTGAAGAAGGAGCAAACCTAGAAGAGCTAAGAAAACTAGGAATAACTACGCGGGACGGAATAACAATACAAGACGCTATTCTAAAAGGCGGATTAAGAAACATGAGACAACTAGTAAAGTTTATAGGTATTACATCAAAACATAGAAAAGTAAATGCAGAATTAATAGAAAAAATCAAAGTAATATTCGACGCAAAAGGAAACGTAATAGGAGACGCAAGGGATGATGATGCAAAAGAGCTAGATGACTATGTTGAAATAAAAGATAAAGAAATCGAAGAAGACGAAGCGCCAGAAACAAAATGCGAGCTAAGAGAAGAATTAGAAAAAGAAATAGCAGAAGAATTCGCACCAAAAGAAATAGAAGTAAAGCTACCTCCACGCAAAGAGACCACAGAGGATATAAAACAAAAACAAATGAATATGGTACTGGAACTAGTAAAAGAAAACATGTCCATACTAAAACAATTAATTAAGCATTTTGAGTAAAGTGAGAATTGGCATCAATAAGAATTGGAAAGGTGAATGTAAAGCGATCATTAGTGATAGCAATACTAGCAGTAATAACAATACCTTTTGCTATAATTCTAAAGAACAGAAATTACATAAGTCCAGATACAATGATGTGGACTTTAATAATAGCGGCATCGGTAGCAGGGTTCGTACTATACAGCGAGTACAGAAGCAAAACACTACCCGAGCTATTCCATACATCACACAAAACAATAGAAGTGTTAGACGCAGCAGGAATATTCAGAGATACTTTGGAGCTGGAGTGGGGAATGGTGGTTAAAAGTATGTACGCATCACAGGTTTACTACCAAGACGAGGCTATAGGAGATCAAGTAGCACACATATTAGTAACTCCAATATACGGCAAAAGGTTCATAGCGCCAGTACCACTACAGAGAGGAGAAAAAGCAATAAAAGGATTAAGTTTCCCGTTCTACTATGATTTAACACCAACTTTCAGAAAGAAATACCACGAAATGTTTGCTATGAAGCGAAGAAAAGATATGTTTAAGGAACGCGCACTAAGAATGGCATTACCCGAACAGAGACCAGAAGTATTCGCAAACATAGCCAAAGATGAGGAAAACGGAAAGGATAAAGAGGATGAGGAAGATGAAAAATGAAAAATAAGGATTGGATAATTACCGTACTAATAACCGCAGTTGTAACTTTTTTAATGATATTTACATCAGAGGGAATATCGGATTATCTTATAAAACTAGGTTTTTTTTCGGCAGGGGTGCTTATGGGAGCATACATATATTCATATTCGAGTAGAGTAGAGGTTAAAGAATGAAAAAGATATTAATGTTATTAGTGGTGTTAGGATTGTTGCTACCAATAGCGCTAGCAGACCAAACGCTAGATTTAAAAATAGATTCAAGAGATCTGCCATACACTCACACTTTCGAAATACCAACAGTCGGGTTAGATGAAGCTGAAGAAGTAAATATAGAAACTAGCTCTAGCTGGCTAATTCCAAAGAAAACATTATACATAGCGGATCAGAATGGATCGGCAATTGTTATGACTGATTTAACAGTGCCCGTTGGAACTATGCAAGGAAACTACACCGAGAAAATATACATATGGACATTAGAAACACGCTCAGAAATAACAGTTAAAATGGAAGTAAAGCGTACAATAAAGCAAGCGGAACTAACAATTCAATTAGTAGATATATTCACAGATTACATAATAGAAAATGGATCAATAGAGCTATACACAAACCCTATGTATAACAAAACAACCGATAAAAACGGTTTAGTAGCTTTTAAGTCAGTAGATGAAGGGTGTTGGGATTTATTCATAATGAAAAAAGGGTATGAAAAAAGAACAACTTACGTATGCGCCAACGGTTACGCGCAAAGATATAATTACTATTTAGTAGGGTTAAACCGATCAAATATGACCAAAGATGATGAAATAAGAGCTTATAGAAACGCCCTAGATGAAAATGCAGATAAAATAAGAGCTATGCAGGAGTTCACAGCAGGATTCGTTCCACGGCAAGATTTAAACATAACATGCCCTAATCAAGAAGAATTTTCAGATATAAATAAAAGTTTAATACTCTGTCAAACAGATAGAGATACATGGAGAGCAGTATCAAATATAACTGCTCTTAGCTATTCATCACTAGAAGATGATGATGAATCATCAACACGAAAGATGTATTGGGCTATTGGAATAGCTAGCACAATAGCAATCATAGTCGCAGGATACCTAGTATTAAAGAAACTAGGATTACTAGGCGGAGGTATGATTCAATGAAAGAAATGAATATGACATCAGATGCTATAAGACGAAGTAGAATATTATTTGCTACAGCAGGACCAAGCGGAAAGGGAATTATTGGACGACTGGTAGGTATGGGGCGTAGGAACATAGGAGATAACATGCAAAAACCAGTACCTATACTAAAAAACGCAATATACAATGGCAAAATAGACGAATGGAAGACCAAATTATCAAAAGGAAAGGTAATGTCACACATAGATATGGACAATTTAATAGAGATAGATCTATACGGAATAGATACAAATTTACCAAACAGTTGGAAATTGATAATTGCGCTTCAAGACTTCGATGATAAAAACAAAACAATGCGCGGAGAACTACACAAAGATTTCTTAAACATGAAAGAAGAAAAAGAAAAAGAAATAGATTTACTAAAACAAAGACTAGAAAACGCATTGAATGAAATAGATGAACTATCGCATTCAGATGAAATGAAGAAGTCAAAAGAACGAGAAGATTATGAGAAATGGAAAGGAGCAACTTCGTGGGGCAGAACAACGCAGCAAGACTAGAATAAGCATAGATAAGCTAGCAGTTCAACACGAAAGAAGGAAGAAAGAATACGACTACTTGGCGGAAAAAGAATATGGAGAGAAAGCCACCGAGTTACTAGATGGAAAGTTCAAAATAAGAGTAGGAGACAAGGTATACGATTTGTATACCTTTATTTCCCTCCTAGATAAAGTTATTTCTAAAGGACGGCGTATGAAAGCCTTAGATATTGCTATGGACTTTTATGATGTATTAGCTAGCGATCTGATAGTTTTAAAGAATGCAATACCGCAGATAGTAAAGGACATAGAAAAAAAGTATGTAGGCGCAGAGGCGGCATTAGACAAAGCATTAGAGATTGTTAGACGATTAGAGATGGAAAACTCCGCGCTATATGAAAAGTACTCTGAGCTAGCTAGAAACCACGAGATACTAAAGTATAAACATTCTAATAGACCTTCAATCCAACAGGATTCTGCGCCAATAGAAACAGGTACTAAAAAAGAAGACTTTTCGGAGTGGGACGACATATTTTTAACTTTATTTAAACGTAGGAGAGATCAAAGAATTAGAGGAGAAGGGGTAGGAAAATTATATCCGACGCAATTAAATAGATCAATTAGAAACTCAATTAGATTTAAAATGCTAGAAAACGAAGACAAAAAAGAATATGCGCTGGCTATGATGCGAGAATCTTATGAAAGAGTGAGAGATAAATTAATAGATTTGGGCGAATTAAAAAAAGAATCAGATTACGATTAATTTTGTAAAGAGAGTGTAGGTATGAATATAGGGGGTATAGTGTGTAAAGATAGGTAAGTTTTTGTTAATTATATTTATTTATTTAATAATAATCTAATTATATTATTCAATAATAATTCAATAATAGTTTACCAACATAAATATCTTATTTGCCAATATAAACTTAATATGAGGGCGGGGAATTTATAAAATATGAGAAATATGCGGAAAACCGTATTGTCGGAGTCAATGAAGGAACTCGAAGTAGATAATAGATTTATTCGAGATAGAAAGATACCACTGGGAACTATAAAGCCACCAATATACTATTATGATGCGGAAAGTAATACATATGATGTGCCAGAGAAAGATATAGTATATATCAAGGTGGCTTCTGGACAACAGCTTTTTATTATCACAGTCGGGCAGCCAGGTTGTGGAAAAAGCGTGCTATCTAAGCGAATATTATATTACTTATATAAATTAAAGTACGATTGCGCAGTATTCGATTACAAGGGTTTTGAGTGGCTCTATGGTGCTTTATTTGGATGCCCAATAAACTTATTTCCTTTCGAGAAAGAAGACACACTACCAATAGTATCGCTTATGCCTGCACACATAAGAAGGCAATTCAGAGATACAGTAGATAAATACTATAAGACATTCTCATTTAAAATAAACGATATAGGAGACATGCAAGAGCTATTAAGTTTAGGATTCACAGGATCGGCATCAATAGACTTAATGAACGCAATAAGAAAGAATGATTTTGAAGACATGCAACAGTTAATAGATTTCTTCAAGAGAAGAGAGAAGCTACACGGCGCAGTAAGAGAGTCAATAATAAAGAGATTAATTCAGTATCAGAATGTAAATTTCTTCGATCCAGAAGCAAAGAATACATCACTACAAGAGTATTGGGATAAAAAAGAAATACCAAACTTTTCAATGTTCTCTACTGATAGAGAGTTACTAGCATTCATATTCGGCAAGATAATAGATGACCAATACAAAACCCACAGATCAAATAAGAAATTCATAATGATAGATGACTGCCACAACTTCGCAGCAAACGATATGTCGCCAGCAGAGTACATGAGTACTAGAGCCATAATACACGATATATATGCGCTAGGAAGGTTCAAAAACTGGAACATATTAATGTCAACACAGCAACCAAACTTTCTTCACAACTCAGTAATAAATGCCGCAACCCACGTTATATTCAGTAGAATAGGTAACATAGGAGACGCACTACAACAGAAGATAAACGATCCCTACATAGTAAAAGAAATCAAAAGCTTAAAGTACGACAAGCTAAGATATATGCGACAGAAGCTACTACTACATGATGATGGTATTACTTATTTCAAATTTTACGAGTGGGGACCGATACATGGACATACTTTGTCACGACGACATAGTAAGTACAAGATATTCTAAAATGGAACATAAAAGCAAAAAAGCAACGTACCATAAAGAATATTACCAAAAAAACAAAGATAGAATACTAGAACAACATAAAGAATACTACAATAGACCAGAAGTTAAAAAACATAAAAAGGAATGGCACAAAAAATACTATGTGACTTATTACGCTAAAAACAAAGAGTGGCTAAATAAAGAAAAAAGAGAGTGGAGACGAGAAAATAGAAAAGAATTTAATCGCAGAATGTGTGAGCGCAGAAAGGAAATAAAAATAGAAGTTATGACTTATTACAGTGAAGGGGACTTAAAGTGCGTTGGTTTTGGAGGAGAATGCAACGAAAACAGAATAAACAGATTGTCTATAGACCACATAAATGGAGATGGCGCTGCTAGAAGGAGAAGTGGAATAGAACCAGGATCTGGAAAGGAGCTTTATGGATGGCTAAAGAAAAATAATTATCCGACGGGTTATCAAACGCTATGTATGAATTGTCAAAGAGATAAACAAATAACTAACAAGGAGCATGGAAAATCTAACTTCATGAAAGAATAAAATGGATCTAAAAGAAAAGATACTACAATTAATGAATAAAGAAGAGTTCCAAACATACTATTGGAAAGCAGTAGGAGTATCAGAATACTTAAAGGAAAATAAAGAAGACATAGAAATAGCACTAATAGAGCTAGAAGACGCTAATAAAATAGAGTCCATAGAAGAGATAGAAAGCGGTAGCAGCCAACTAATTTACTCCGTAAAACAGTAGGTAGTAACTACATTGTTACCTTAAAGGGAGTTTTCTAGCTAAAAAAATTAACTTTTCTTAGGTTTATCCCAATAAGGTGATTTACACTTAGGGCATACGGTAGGCACTTCCTTACTTCTTGTTAGCCAAGTATGCTCACAGCGTTCGCATTTACACTCATATACTGTTATTTCTTTCTTTGCCATAATAACTTATTATAACCACTTCTTTAAATACTTTACTATAGTAATATACCACCATAAAGCTTATAAAGACTATATACCTATGGTATATTATGGTAAGTAAGTGTATTAAGTGCGGTGGAGAAGTAAAGAAAGATGGAAAGAGATATACTGAGAATAGAGGAGCTATCCAAAGATATAAGTGTAAGGCTTGTTCACACCGATTTATAGAGAAAGATGCCTTTTACAGAATGAGAAACCATCCAAATAAGATAACTCTATGCTTAGATTTATTCTTTAGAGGAATAAGCACTAGAAAGATACAAGAACATTTACAAGCTTTCTACCCTCATAATTCTTCACATAAGACCATTTACAAGTGGATTATTCGATACTCTGAACAGATTTCTAACTTCACCGATAAAATTAAGGTTAATACTGGTGCAGAAATACAAGTCGATGAGGTTGAGTTTCATAGAAGAAAATCACATAAAGCAAGCTTAGGAGTAGCTAAGAACTGGTTAATTGATAGTATAGATGTTAAAACTCGCTATGCAGTAGCGATAGATTTCGTAGAACATAGAAGCAAAGATGAGATAAGAACCGTTATGCATAGCATAAAGAGAAAGTCCGAGAATGTTAAAGTTATTACAACAGATGGTTTTATGGCTTACACTAATGTTGTAAAGAAAACTTTTGGCTATGATAAGCATACTAAGAGTTACAAAGTAAAACACAATCAAGTAAATGCTTCGCAAGGTGAGGGTTTTAACTATCCTGTTGAAAGAATGCATAATAATATCAGAGCTAGAACAAAGGTTATGCGTGGCTTTCACGGCTCGGTTTACTCTGCAAGAACAATACTAAAAGGAATGTTTGTTTACTATAATTTTATTACTAAGCATCAAGGTATTAACTGTACTCCTGCGTCGATAGCTACTGATTTACAGCTTAAAGCAGATAATAAATGGCTAGAATTGATTAATTTATCCTGTAGATAGTTCTTTCATTAAATCTGAACTATTTATTACTCTAAAAGGTATATCTTCTTCAGTCCATTTCTTTCGCCCCGTCTCTGATTTTTGATAAAATTCTATAGCATATCTAACTTTTTTAGGCATATTTGTTACTAAAATAACTTCTACGCCATCTTGTTTATCTGGCAAAGAAGATATAATATCTGCTAAAATAATAACTGCTTCATTAATATCAAAATCATTAGTATTAATTGTTTTGATAAAACTTCTTAATAATTCAGTAAACTCGTATTCTTGCCGATAAGAATAAGGAAGTTTAGAAATAAAAGAATCAATGACTCCTGATGAAGTAAACACACTAACCTCACCAATATTTTCTATAAAATAACTCATTAATTCTCTTGCAGAAGTTTTATGTTCTTCGTGAGACTTACCTTCTTTACCTAATGCATCATAAAGGATAGTATGACATAAAACGAAAACAGAAGGCATTTTAATCTAAATTAAATGCCTTTGATAATGCAGAATCTATAGCTTCTTGCGTTATTCCTTCTTTTTTACCAACTTCTAATAGTTTACTTAGTGGATCGCCCTCTACTTTTTCAAATGAATATTCAGGTGCAGAATTAATAGAAACTCTCATAATCGCAAGCCCATCAGATAAACCCTGCTCTTGCGCCATTAATTTAGCACGACCGCCGAGCTTTTCAATTCTTACAAAACTAGTTTTTGGTAGTGAGTTAAGCATTTTTACCTCTTTAAGATATGTAATTATCTAACTATTATAAAACTTTATATCTTTGTGACTATATAATTCTTTCTATTTTTAATTTGTATCTCAATAGTAACTAAACCTATCGATTTTAATAATTCCTTCTAACGCAACAATGTAGCGCCTATTGATTATATTTATTAGTTAATTTTTACTGTAAACTAGACAGTATTCTATTTTTAATTTATCATTATCTTTTATGACTATTATCTCGAATATATCTCCTGACGATATTTTATTATCTTTTACGATTTTAGTAGGTATCGTGAGGTCAAGAGAATTTGTACCCCGATGTTCTCTCGCCTTAACTGTAAATTTATTCATAAATACTATTAACATAATGTACATTTAATAGTTTCTGTACATAATGTACAGCAATATAGTTATTAGTATGCCTTAATTGTAGTTTATGGATTCTCCGTATGCTAATCAACCAATTGAAAATTGGCTAGAAATAACTAAAAAGCTAATTAAAGAACATCCATTATCAACTAAGGAGCTTATTGGTGCATCTCTTGGTGCATGGAAAGATATATTAAAGTCAGGTATTGGAGAAGAAAGATTTAAGATAGGTAAAGATATATTCCCTGCTCCGCAAATAATGGGATATTTACTTCACGAATTAATATCTCTTAAAATAATAGATGATTTTCCAAAATATTGGAGAAAAGAGAAAACAGTTAGTGATAAGGACATAGTTTGCTTAAAAGATATTAAATATTCAATAGAAATAAAAACATCTTCAAATAAAAATAGAATTTTTGGTAATCGTAGTTACGGTCAAAACGCAGAAGTTAGTAAGAAATCTAAGAGTGGATATTACTTAGCAATAAATTTTGAGAAGTTTTCTGAATCTCAAAAACCAAAAATTAGATTAATACGGTTTGGATGGATAGACCATTCGGATTGGATTTCACAAAAAGCGGCAACAGGACAGCAAGCTAGACTTTCTCCAGAAACAAGAAAATATAAACTTATTGAGATTTATCGAGATTAAAATCATATAAATCTTTTTGCATGTTTAATCTCTTAATTCTATCAACAGTATAATCACAATAATCTTTACTTACTTCAAAGCCAATAACTTTTCTTCCATTATTTATTGCTACTTCAGCAGTAGTTCCAGAACCAATAAACGGATCTAAAACTAAGTCTCCTTTGTTGCTAAAACCCTTTATTAATCTTTCAATCATATCTGCTGGAAATTGTGCTGGATGAGCGGTTCGTTCTTTTGAAGATCTATTTTTTCCAGATGTAACTTTTGCAATTTGCCATACGTCAGAAGGATTTTTACCTAGCGTATTGCAACGGAGCTTACCGTTTTTCTTTTGATTAGGATACTTAACATTTTTATCACGTATATCATCCAAATTAAAAATGTAATTCTCTTTATCTTTCAAAAACCATAGTATCTTTTCATTACGAGGCGATAGTTTCTTTTTACAAGCCACTCCTGCACCATAATTCCAAACTATTTCTTGCATCAAATAGAAATCAGATTTATCCCATAACAAATAAGAAATTGGAACTGCTAAACCCTTTTCAGGTACTTTTAAATAACCGATGTTTAATAAAAGTGAACCATTTTTCTCAGTAGTTTCGTATATTAAACGTATCCATTCAGTACACCAATTAATATAATCAGAAACTGGCATAACTTCTTCATATTCTTTACCAATATTATATGGTGGAGAAGTTACAGTTAAATTAAATATTTTATCCTTTATTTTTCGCATACCTTCAAGTGCATCCATATTATACAACAGAAAGTTCTCTGTTTCAAAATAAGGTTCTCCTAATGTTTGTTTTACATACTGTAGTTTATCCATATATGCACATAATGTGTATTCATTCCTTTATATATTTTACGGTGATTAGCTAAACTATTATATGTAATATATTAAAGTTATTCAATACTCGATATGAACCCTAAGAATCACTCAGTTTTTCCACCAGCTAGTGCCCAGTCTTCTTTCTCTGCTAGTTCCAACGCTTCGGCTTCTTTCTCCCGAACCTTAGATATTTCAATTTCTCTCTTTTCTGACTCTAATTCAGCTTTCTTTATTCTTGCATACTCTTTTGGCTCTAGTTCTTGCCAAATTGCTTCATAATCTTCAGAGTGCTTACTCTTAAAATCATGTAATATATGTGCTGAGCCTAAACCAATTCTCCCTACTTTGATATATTTTTGAGTTAATAGAAGCATATTGATATATCTTCTATTTTTCCAAGAAGTCTCTTTAATTTTCTGTTGAATGTAATTACACTTAATATCAGTATATTTGCCCATAGATAATTAAGAACTTTCATTAATAAAAGGCTTATGATACATATTTTTTACTTACAAAACTCCCTTTAAGGTAACAATGTAGGTAGTAACAAACCCTTATAAAGCGTACCGAGAGGTAGTAACGGAAGTATTATATAGGAGCTCCGTGATACGATTATAAGAGGAAGTACCAATGATATGTTCAAAATGTAATAGACAAGCTAGCTACCTAATAGCTAGCGATTCAAAGGTAACTAATAATGGAGCCGTATTAGAATACGGAGCCATATGTAAGCGGTGCAGAAACGGAAAAGAAGAAACGCCAGAAGAGGAAAACTATGAAAAGCATGTTTGATTCGCACAAGTCCAGAAAGGAGAAAGAGGTATCAAAATGACTAGAGATTATTGGGATAGAACAGAGAAAGTGCTTACTGATAGAGAAACAAACAAAAAATATAGTCATACTCCGAGATTTGAAGGAGAAATGCTAGGAATGAAGACTCAGTTCAACTCAGATAAATATCAAAGAGATAAAGAAATTCAAGATTTAAAAGGCACTCATGTTAGTTCGCTAATAAGAGTGAGCAAAGAAGCTACGCAAGCTGAAAAAGACAAGTTTTTGAAGATTTTGAAGCAACTAAGTATTGACGTTAAAGATGATGTCGCTAGATGTTATGTCGAGGACGCAATAAAAGAGCTTGCGCTTAATTCCAATAAAGCGCAGGAGGGAGAGAAATGAACATACGACAACTGATGAAGATAGAAACTCTTGGTATGGCTTTGATGTCTGTACCAATAGGAACAATTATACTGCTATTTTGGAATAAAAAGTTCGGACTTGATGCAGCTTATGTGGCGGGAGTAATGATGTTTTGCGTAGGCGCATTAATACTAATGTTTTCGCACAAGACTAACAATACGAAGGTGAAAAATGGATAGTTTAAAATATATGAACACAAAGGAATGGAAGCAAATTAGAGATAGAGTGCTAGAAAGAGACGAACATACGTGTCAGGAATGCAGTTCTAAGAAGAATTTGGTAGTTCACCACTCACGATACGATAGTCTATTTAACGAAAATATGGCTGATTTAATCACATTATGTGAGTCATGCCACAAAAGGCTACACGAGAGATTAAAAGGCGAAATACCTGCCGAAAGCAAGAGAGGATATTACAATAGCCTTAAGGATACTCTAAATACGATAACCGTTGAAGAATTAAAAAAGATCGAGAACGATCTCGGAGATTCCACTCATGCGCTGTATGCAAAATTGAGCTTTTACTTATGTTTAAAACCTCAAGAGATACATGTTCTGTTTAAAGAGCCAGAGAGGATAAATTTAACAGAAGGAATAATAAGACTTAACACAAGATCGATTCCAATAATAGAACCAATAGCTACGGAAATTAATAATATTGACTGTAAACTTTTCAAAGACTTGACGACTAGAGCCATACAAATAAAATTAAACGCCTGTAGTAAGAAGGTATTGGGGCGAGCTGTAAATATGATTGCGCTAAGGCACTCTGGAGCACTTTATTACATTGAAGAGGGTATGCCACTAGAAGCGTTAGGAAAATTCATAGGTCATGTAAGTTTTAACCAAACGGTCAATTATTACGGATCTCCGAATAAATATTGGGAGTTTATGAAGAATTACTGGAGCAAAGTTGCGCATAATCCAGAGAAGGTGAAAGAATGAAATTAAACGCAGCAGAGTTATACGAAATAATAGAGGCGCTAGAAGCAAGATTAGAATGGTTTGAGAACGAAGATCCAAATAAAGTTAGACACATAAATGACTGTAGAACTGCATTAAGTACTTTGAATAAATTGAGCCACAATATTTCGCTTAATAAAGAAAAGGTGCAACATGGCTGATTTAATTACCACATTGGAATTAAAGATAGAATCCGAAGTATCTATGCCCGATATAGAAAGTGAATTAAGAGAATTGGCTAGGAATGCAGCAAAATTTAGAGACACTAAGGTGATATTTACAGTTGGAAACGTAGAGCAAGGAATTGCGCTTAATAAAGGAAAGGTGCAAGAATGAACGATATTTTAACAGGAATAATAATCGGGTCAATATGTGGAATAGTAGTACCAATAGTATTCAAGTGGCTTACTAGTCCGCATCCTAAACAGACGGTGAAAGACTAATGGGCCCATACAACATTTCAACTAAAGAAATTGCAGAGGCAATAGAT
>Ga0208904_1001142_pt1 | contig 18757 bp, 11 predicted proteins | sample AntAceMetag02UKB_FD_184774 | JGI IMG/M metagenome (GOLD analysis project Ga0208904, IMG submission 184774) | Saline lake microbial communities from Ace Lake, Antarctica - Antarctic Ace Lake Metagenome 02UKB (SPAdes) (version 2) | ecosystem: Environmental > Aquatic > Non-marine Saline and...
CCATAAACAGAAAAAGACAATCCCCTTTGAACAAATAGAAAAATCCCGTCCAAATTAATGGACGGGATTATGAAAAAGCTCCCCGGGTAGGGGTCTAGGATAACACTATCTCCACCTGTCACCCCCTATAATAAGCGACCATTGTTTAAGCTACCATTTAATCGATTAAATTAAGAGATAAGGTTTGTAATTAAAATTAGCGCCTCGAATAGGGCTCAAACTGTGGTAAATTGTCCAATTTTGTCTCACTTAGAAAGCATGGAATTTACATAACTCGATTGTCGGTAAAATGTTATGCATTACTCCTGGAATAAACTGGACAATGTTGATTTTAAGTCAGATTTCATAATTCGGATAACTGCAAGATGTCGAATTATTTTCTTAAGAAAAGGCGAAATGGGGCTAATGCGCTTATGTTTAGCGCTATCATATCGTTCATCAAATGTAAAAATGACATCTTGCTTAGCGCGTGTCATTCCAACATAAAGTACCCTTAATTGTTCCTGGATATCTCTGTTTGCAGAAGGGAAAAATTTATCATTTGTCCACATGATAAAAACAAACTCTGCTTCAAGCCCTTTAGCTGAATATGTTGTTGTTGTTAATACTCTATCATCCTCTGACATATCTTCACCAATTTCAGCTTCTGAATCGATTAATCCAAACTTTTTATGAATATTTTTTATTATACCACCCAAAGGACTACACTGACCAGTTGTATCATCAATAATAAGACCTATTTCATCAAACAAGGATTCTTCGATTGCTAAATTTGGAAATTCCAGCAATTTTTTTCTGAACACCTCTAGATCTTCAACACATTGCTTTAATTCATCTAACTTATTAGAAAAATCTTTAAGTCTATCATCTAGCGAACCAACGCAATGATTAAATAATGTCTCACCAGCACCCATAGATTCTTTCCGCAATTGTTCAATTTCGGCCTCACTCAAGCCTATTATATTTAACCACTGTCTTAATGCCAAACTATCCTTGAAATGCAACATTCGTATTAAAAGCAGAAGTCTCCAGCAGTCATCGGGAATACTAGACTTTTCTTTTTTCTTTGTAGGAATACCGAAATTGTCGTTTAAGCATGTAGCGACTTTGCTAACGAAAGCTGATGTGGGACAAAGAATCATGAAATCAGAATTTACTAAGGGGTCTCCTTTTCTATTGGTTTTGGTTGATTTTATTTGATCAATCATATATGCAACAGAGTCAATTTGAATATCGCTAGTAGTACATTGCAATGTTAATATTCTCTCCCCATTGTCCCCAGGAACATCTACAGCTCCACCTAAATAGTTTTCACCAGAAATTAACGCTTGAGAAGCTCTTAATATATTTGTTGGCAACCTATGGCAACTAGTAAAGCAAACATTTTCCCACATTTCCGAATCCCACACATCTCTAATACCCTTAAAATTTGCATGTCTAAATCCATATATACTTTGCGCATCATCACCAACCACTACTATCTGACTACCTTTAGTTGAGCTTATTAATTTCACTAGCTCTTGATCCTTTGGATTCAAGTCTTGGTATTCATCTACCTGTAAAAATACTGTAGGAAAATCAACTTGCTTATCAGATAAAATATCACATGCACGTTGGACTATCCCCTCCATATCAAAAGTATTATAAAATTTTAATAATTCGTCATATTTTTGAAGTATCTCTTGTCGTTGATCAGAAGGAATTGGACTATCTGTAGGAAAATAATTAGCACATCGATAACAGGCTAAATCCCATTGTAATCTATTTATATCTAAATCTAGATTAAGATCAGAACATAATTCTGATAGTAGTATTTTATTTTCATTTTTGTTGCTTATCAATATTGAAAAGACGTTGTCTCTGCCTATTACCGAGGCATACTTATGAACTATACTTTTCGCATAAGTATGCAATGTACTCACGCGCGGAAATTCAAACGAAGCATCTTCAAAAGCTTCTCTTCCAACCTCAGCTTTTACCTTTTTATCAGTATCTCTACGGCTTGTTCTGGTAAAGGTTATAAAAGAAACTTCCCTGTTTGGATCTTCCTTTAACAAATTAATCATCCTTACTACTATTGTGCTTGTTTTTCCCGTTCCAGGTGCAGCAACCACTACTAAGGGCTTACCCACATGCTCAATAACTCGTTTTTGATCGTTATTTGGAAAACTCATAAAATACTAAATTACAAAACTATAGAATGTTTTAATACAATTGCCCTACTCAATTTTTTATAAGTAGATATCACCTTACCACAATTTGTATAAACGAACTACGGCCCGATTTATCCACACAAGTAATCTTATGGAATAATATTATACATTCAAAACTCAAACAGCTCACCATCTTTCAAAATTCTAGCATTTTCAAACATTCTCGGATACTGGTTTCCTTCAAAGGTATGAATCGGTATCAAACTTTTTGGGGTTATGGCCTTAGCAAAAGCTTTCAAATCATCAACTATCGCATGACCACTGGTATGCACTTGTTCAATATCTATTCCCTGCCCATCACAATAATCTTTAAATCTATCAGTTAGATAACCTTCCCACATTGAATATATGAATTTTGCTCCTGAAGTATTATCTATCTTATCAACCATGATCGGAAAAAGCCTATTATCTCGAGCAAGCATAAGTATTTTATCTTTTTTTTCATTAATTTCAGATAACTCAATTTTACTTTTTTTATATCGATAAAGGACCTCTTTTGAAACATTCTCAGCAATTATGCTAGCATGACTTTTATAATATTTAACTCGTATATTGTTCCAGTCAAATTGAGGAATTCTCTCTGAGACAATTTTAAGCTTATCAAGAATATAGGCAGTATAAACATCAATTACAAATATTGAACCTGTACGAATAGCTGCCCGGTAAGCCGATACGATTCTATCAATATTCTGAGATGATGCCCAAAAGAAAGTTATATTATTATTTTTGTTTAAAATTTCAACAATCCTGTTTTCTATCTCCCCTTCATTCTTGTAAAGTTGATTGCCTCGGCCAAGCATAGATCCTTCCATTAAAAGACAGTCAATATCTTTTAAAGGATTATTAATCATATCTTTAAATAAGGCGCTTTTCCTGCCATGTCCTCTAAAATCACCTGAATAGAATAAACGTTTACCACCGGCTTCAACTAAAAAAGCATAGGCATCAAAAGCTGAATGATCAACTAAATATGGAGTTATCGTAAAATCTTTGACAAAGAAAGGCTTTCTGTTTTCTATTATACTTGCGCCTATGTTGACATTACTGCGCCATACAAAAATATTTGTTATGTTGATAAGTTCTTGTGCACCCTGACTCATATAAATTGGAATATCTTCATGAACATAAGTTAAAAACCCATAATGATCCATATGGGAATGAGAAATAAGAATAGCGTCTATGGCTTTTTCCTCACCTCTGTATAGACCTTTTATGTCAGGTAAAATACCTGATTCTTTAAGCTCTTGGACGGTTTTGTCCTTTAAGGTATTTGAATCAAACCGCTCTCCTTTGTTATCGACTAAAGGCATTCCAAAATCAATCAGAATTCTTGAATTAACTGTGACTAGCTCAACACAACTACCTCCTATTTCCTGAGTTCCACGATGGATTATTAGTTTCATATTTTAGTAACTTTACTCCATAATGTTTGCGCATTTATGTTAGTAAAATCTCCCTTAGTATAATGTTTAATATGGTAGCGATTTAAATTCGGGATAATTCTAGCGGACAAATTCCCTTTTTTTTGGTCATCATCAAAGTCAAATATATATAAACCTACTCCCGGCAAAACCTTAACAGGCTCATTTAACGTTACATCAAACAATTCCTTTACTATTTCTAGATAGTCTTTATACGCATCTAATATTTCATTTTCTTTAATCCTAATCTGTTCATTATAACGTTCTATTTGTTTAATAACTCTCGGTTTAGAATTAGATCTGATTTCCTGATTTGCATAAAGCTTTGCCTCAACAAATTTTAATGTTTTATGCCTTCTTGAATACAAAAGAACATCTATCCTGTCCTGAGACCTGTCTTCGATAGATTCTAAAGAGATCTCAACATCCAGGACTACCACATCTACCCGGGGCTTCATGAAAGAATACCCGCTATATAAATGAGACACCCCAGCTGACTCACTTCCCTTAAAATACAACTCACAATTACGTTTAATTTTACAATAATCAATTGCAAAATCTTTGATAAGAGCAACACGATTTTCTGAAAATTCTTTTTCAGTTATATAATTCTTTCCGTTATCTTCAGGGGTAGTTGCATACTTAATATGCGTTGACAACCCCTTCTTACCAAAAGAAAATAATTTCCCACCTTTATAATAAAAATCCATCCTATTATTCCTAATAGCCGGAAACACTTCGCCGCTACGAATATCTTTAAGCAATTCCCCCTTAAACACTTTTTCTCTTTTAAGCTCCTCGATAAAATCAAATTTTCTCTTAAACATGTTTCTCCTATGTTTAAATATTTTTCTTTAATATTAACGCATCTACCTAATCAATAAGTCGATTTTATGAACTTTTCCATTCAACTCAAATTCAATTTCATCTGACGAATGATTCACAACCACTGTATTCCCATAATCAAATTCCTTATGATGGTTAGGACATAAAATAAGAATATTGCTCGGTAACTCAGAACCCTTTTTATGCTTAGGTTTGATATGTGCAGCTTCAATGTAGAACCCACCATTTTTCTTTTTAATGCGCGTTTCACATATTTGACATTTAAAATCCCTATAAATTTTTAGCTGTGCTATTGTTTTGTTGTCTCTTTTATATGTTTTTTGATTAACCAATACAGTTTCAGGTTCAGTCTCCTTCAAATTTAACAGATCATTAATTACTTTTGATTTATTTTTTTCTTTTTCAAAAACACCAACTAACTCCTGTTGTTCAGCTTCATCTGGATCAATCAAGTCAAGATCAAACTCTTTTCCTGAAACAAATGTATAAATCTTTTTCAATTTTTCAAATTCATTTTTCTGCAATCCACTTTTAGCCAATTCGACTAATTCATCTTTAACAATTCTCTCAGCAAGTTCAAGCTCATAATATGAATACCCAATCTGCCCAACTAATCTTTTAGAGCCATCTTTCTTATACACATCAGCATCTAAGGGAATGGGAAACAACATAGATAAATCTTTATCAGCTTTGATATTTAGTACCAACAAATTATTCTCAAACTCTGCCCAATTTATTTTTTTATTCTTTTCCAAAATTTCCGCATTTGAATATATGCCTACAATCTGCCCTTTTCCTTCAACAGCATTTTGAGAAAAAAATAATATTACTCCACCCTTCTCATAACTTACAGGCTTATGCGTCCATTGAAAATAACCGTAAATAAATTCATCAGTATCTATGCCTTCCTTATCAAATTTGAAATTAAGAGACTCATGCCCTGGAAGGTTCTTCGTATACGAATGTCCCCCTTTAGGATTAATATACGTGTTTCTCCATTCCGAAGGGTTCCATCCAATATTTGCAATCAAAAACTTATTGCCTTTATTCGCATTGATATCAGAAAAATTACCGATGCTACTTTTTGATAATTTTCCAATTTTATTACTTCCCACCTTAACTAATTCGATATGAAAATCACCAGAGGTCTCACCATCTCCCATATCTTTTTTAGTATTTCCACTAATAACACTCTCATTATCTAATTGATACTTCCCTTCCAATGCCAAAGCCCTTATAATTTCATGCTGGAAATTAGGGGAAGCATACACAGAATTCTTTACACTTTTATTAATAAAATACTTATTTTTGTCAGAAAAATAGTCTTTATAATCTACCACTATTCTTTCTGGATCACTCTCCAGATCAGCCTTAACTCTATCGATTGTTATCGCATATTTCGTACCTTTATTTTTACCAACGCCCTTACTATCTAAAAACTCCTCCCTAGACTTAAACCAACGACTAGATGCTAAGTTTTTAAAAGGTTCCTTTGAAAATTTTTTTCCCATATTATTATCCTCACTTTGATTTATAATCACAGACTATAAACATCGGCTGTCTACTAAATAACAATTTTCTCAGCTACTTCAAGATATCGGCAAAATGCATTTGCTAATCTTATTTGCTCTGGCGTCTTACACTCTGGTTCAAAAACTTGAGGACAACATACTAAGATTGATATGCATTTCGCACGAGAAGTTGCTACATTAAGCCTGTTTAAGTTATAAAGAAAATTCATTCCACGTGGAGCATCCGCATAGCTTGAGGTTGCCATGGAGTAAATCGTTATTGGCGCTTCCTGCCCTTGAAACTTATCCACCGTTCCAACCCTTATACCAGGCAAACACCGTTGTATTTCGAACACTTGCGCATTATACGGTGCAATAACTAAAATTTCTTCCAAAGTAACAGGCCTCTCCCTGCCTTCCCAATTTACCCAGTTAGCGTTGGAATCTATAATAATCTTTATAATATTCTTAATAACAAGGGCTTCTTCGGGGGATGAATTCTGATTTCCATTATGGCTTACAGGAATATAAATAAGCCCGGAACCATTTACCTTACAGGAAGAATCAATCTTTTGTTTTTCTAGCCCTTTCCTAGATTGAAGTTTACCATCATAAAAAAGTTCTGAAGTAAATGCAGCTATATCTGGATGAAGACGCCATGTTTCTTCCAAAAACAAACCCTTGTCAGCAGGAATTGTATGCTCGCCATCAAGAATATAATTAAGTGCTGAGACATCTGTCCCTTCTGGATGACTACCTTGCATGGGTTGATCAAGCTGCTGTGGGTCGCCCAGCAATACAACTGTCTTGCCCGCCTGAGAAACAGCCAATACATTTGCTAACGACATTTGCGCCGCCTCATCAACAAATAAAACATCCACTGTTTCAAAAGCATCTTCCCTAGACCAAAGCCATGCAGTACCACCTGCAACCATGCATCCAGTGTTTAAGCCATTAAACAAATCATCGTTGCTTTTAGCAAAAATAAGATAATCAGTATCCTCTTCTCTCTCACTTACTTTCTGAATGCACTTAGTTACCATATCTTCTTCTTTAGCCACTTCAATTACTTTATCAATCAAATTCCGAATAACCTTATGGCTATTAGCAGTTATTCCAACCTTCTTTCCCTGTTTAACTAATGCACATATCATCCTAGCGCCAGTATGAGTTTTTCCAGTCCCAGGTGGACCTTGAATTGGAAATACACCACCTTCTAGCCTTAATGCAACTCGAACTGCTGCATCAAGTATTGCTTCGCCTTCATTTCGAATATTGTCTGCTCCAATTCGTGGCGGTTTCTTTAACAATAAATCACATGCTGACCGATAGACTCCTTCGTTTGTTATACCATTTTGGCATACCCAATCTCCAAGTCGGACCAATGATTCGGCTAACACTCTGGACGGAACGATATTATGTGCAAATATAGCCTCAGGATGAATATCTATGGTTTTACCTGTTTTCTTAATATCAATCGTACACTCTTCAAATGAAATTGCTTCAACAGCCCCAAGATTATCCCCACCAAGATTTCTAAGCTTTTCACCACCTCTCAAATCAGTATCTTGTGGTAAAAACTTATACCTATGAATTGGCGCTTTTGTGGTACCTCCAATATTTGAGACAAAAGACATGCCAGACAAACCCTTCCTTTCATCGAGCAAATCTTCTGCAGTCAATTCTCTCAACCTAAAATATTCCCACCACACCGCTTTTTCTTCACGTCGATGCCAATCAATAATATTTGCAAGAATCCAAAGAGCTTGCTGCTCATCATCTCTATCTTTTGGATCAACAGAAACATCCTTTATGAGAATTTCAATTATAGCATTTACGCGTTCAAGCCATTCTGAGATATTTTCAGAAGGCGAACTATCTTCCTTCTCAGGCCTTTCTAGATGAATACCTCCAGAGATACATTGTAATCTAAGCTCTTCCAACCAATTCCTTAATTTCAATGTCGAAATACAATCATCACAATTATACCCTTCAACTATTGCCTTACTATCATTATCAACTGCTTCAATATCATTTAACTCAAGTCTTGATTGAAGATTAAATAAAGCTATATTAGCCTTTGGCAAAGACACGCTCCTTGTATAACCATAAAATGGTTCCAGTTTTTTTATTGAATAACTTTCAACACTAGCACGAATACTATGCCGAATAATACTATAAAGGTCTACAAATAATCCCGCTCGAAGCATTTGGTCTATCTCCTCTTCCCTTGTCGCATATCGCCCCATTAATCGCTTCAATGCAGAAGGTTCATAAGGCGCATAATGGTAAATATGTAAACCAGGATGCTGAGACCATCTCTTCATAACAAAATCAACAAAAGATTCAAATATCCGCTTCTCTTCAGCAAAAGAAAAAGACCAGTCTGATATTTGGATCATATCTCCTTTTTCATTTTTGTAATAATACCCAAAAAGATATTCCATTCCAGACTCACCAACAAACGGATCACCCTCAATATCAAAAAATATATCTCCATCAAAAGGCTCTGGTAAACAATTAAACCCAAAGTTTTCTTTTATTGGGAGAATTTCAAATTTCCTTACTCCACTATTTCGACTTTCCACTTGAACCCGCGCTTGCTCTCTTATGCGCGCATAGGAATCAACTGCTCCTCGTTCAGGCTTCCACTCAATGGGAAGTGATAATGCAGCAAGATCAGCAACCGTTTCTATTGACCTTTGTTTAAGCTCCTTAATTTGTATTTTTGATATGTTTGCCACCAAGCAAAGATGGTCATCCTGTCTTCTCCTTTTTTTACATACAGCGCTCCACCGGCAAATATCACACTGCTCCTTTGGATCTGGATATGTTTCTATTCCATTCGGATAAGACACAAATTTCTCTAAACTATTTTTTGCATAACGAAAATAAGCAGCATAGTCTTTAACGCGATATGGAATTGGTTCAAAATCCGACCATGGAACAACGACATACATATATTCAGGCCATACGCCTTGAACACTAGCCAATAATTCAGAATATAGGCATAACTGGAGAACCGTTCCCCCCTTAGTCTCACGCGCAAGCTTGGTGTCTATGACTTCGTAGGACCAGGAGCCTAACGCACTTTTCACTTCAACACGGCACAATATATCAGCTCTTCCGTGCCAGATCTCTTCTGAAAACGCCCCTTGCACAATTATACTAGCTCCTGATTCCATAGCCTGCTTCGTTTGTTCTACTGCATCATTAGTAATATAGGACCCTTCAATTTCAACAACATCCAACCCTTTCTTTTTTAAATGCTCAACATAGTTTTTCTCGTGGATATTCCCGCGCTCCCACAGAACCTTTAAAAAAGGATTTGATGCCTCAGGCTTTGGAATTGTACCATTTGCAACGCCAAGATCACACATTGTTATATGACCACAATTAAGATGCCCTACTAAATCTGACGCACTAAGTTTTATAGATTTATCTGCTTTTTGCATTTACCTACCTTCTACAATTAAATGGCGCTTTACGCTATTTTTCCCGCTATATACACGTGATTAATATAATAAGAGGTTCTTTTTTATCACTAGCCTAGCCTAGCCTAACCTTACCTTTTATGTCTATCTCACCACAACTCTGATAAAACTGCTCCGACCACGTTTATCAACACAAGTTATTTTATGTCTGCACTTTTGTATTGTCCAGAAAAGTTTCTCGCCTTTGCTAGCAGAAGTGAAAAAATAAAGATTTAATTAAATATTGATCTTATTTTGCAAATTCTTTTTCACTGCCATCAGTATATTTAATTTCTGCATCAAGAGCCATATCCTCCAATGTATCACCTAAAGGACCGATTTCATTCCAATCTTGATCATAAAGCCACCACCAATCATACGAAGGGCCAAATACGAAATATCTATGCTGGTTAGTGACTATGTAACCTTTATATTCATCGTTTTCGTAACCCGTTGAAAGAATTATTTTTGTCGCATTACCCGCACCTAGTTCCTTTATATTTGAACCATCAGAATTCATAACATTCAAAGCGGCTGAAGTAACCCATTTGGATGTCTCAAAATAGACTTTACCTCCTTCCGAAGAAAATTGTATATTATCGATGGGTGCGTATGCATACCCTGATGGATGATCAATGGCAGCAGTAGAATTTCTGTATAGCATTTTTGCATTATCACCGCTCGTATCTATCCGCCAAAGCTCCATTTTTAAAATACCATCTTTGGGTTCTTTGCCTTTCTTTGGATAATATACTTCTCCCTTCATCTCCCCTTCAAAAGACCTCACAAAATATATCCACTTGCCATTAGGATGTAATACCGGTTCGAAATCTCTACCCAAAAAAGTCAATTGTTTCTCTTTTCCTTCAGCATCAAAATAATAAATGCTACCTTCCTTCTCGAATACCTTCTTAGGTTTCGTCTCTAATCTTAATTCCACTGAATCTGGACAAAAATAGTATCCATTTTCAGGAGGCTCTACTATTTTCCATTCAAGGTATTCACCATCATAGATAATCACTGCTTTACCAACTTCGCTTCCTCTAGAACCCATCCCTGCACCGTAAAAGCTACTAAAAACAACATCTGCTTTATTGCCATTGATGATTCCATGTATATTACTGCCCGCATCGGGATCAGCGTCTATCCTATTGCCGTGCATCGCAATTGCAGTGTATTTTCCAGTTAATTTGTTACCAACCTGTTGCAATTCTAAATTAAAAGAAAAACCTTTGCTATCATCCGAGGCAAACCACTCCCCTGAAAAATCATTGTTCTTTTTATTCTCAGTATCAAGGTTCTTTGTTTCCCTGTAATAATATCGGACCTCACCATTGTTAAAATTATCAGAAAACCACAGGTGCCCTCTTTTTTTACGACTTTTTTTATCGAACCGATACAACGGTGCAATCCCATCAGGGAGATTCTCTATGATATCCCAAGATGCTATAGAATAATCTGGAAAATCAAGCTTAAACACACTAAAAGACCAGTTACAAGAATAAATAACACTATTATCACTAATCAATAAAGCCAAATAGTTATGCTTGCCTGTAAGCCCTGCGGATCCTTGAGGTTCATGCTCTTTTGTGAAATTATAATCATAAACCGTTTTTAACATTCTCCATAAAGAAACTTTTTCAACTGGCTTGCCACCTATTTGCATTTTTAGTATTGTATAGTTATCACCAAATTTACCTTTTAAATCTGAACTCATTTTCAATGAAATAATCTGCTCTGCAGAAAAATACACCAAACCAATTAAAAATATAGCTACTAATAAAAATAAACTTATCTTTTTCATTATTCTTTGATGTCTTTAGGAAACCATCCTATCTTTTTTGCCTCTTTCCCTAATTCTGTTTCCGGACAATTATTCGTTAGCGCTTTCCAAAATCTCAACGCCTCATTCGGATATTTAATTTTGATATAAGAACCGCCTATGCATAAAGCCTTGGCCTTCAATTGATCATTATCTGGTAGCAGCTTAGCACTTTCCCACATAAGATCTGAAGCCTTGAATCGATAATGGAATCTTCTCGTTGGCTGCGGTAATGATGCGAAAGTACGCTTTTCTTCATCTTTACTGCCAACAAAAAAACTTCTCTCCTTCTGTATCTCTTTACGCATTTTTTCTGCTTCTTCTATTCGTTCATCATACCAGCCTTTATAATATTCCTTCCTATCTTCCTGCATAATGCTAAATCTCTGTTCTGCACTAGAATCAATGGCAAATTGACCATTAAATACGAACCAATCCGGATCAAGCTCAGTTCCCATCAACTCCATACCATATTTTCGTGTCAGAAGTGCTGCCTTATAATAACCTTCAGCTCTCTGTTGATTGTTTAATTTTTTGTTATTGGCTTTAGCTAAAAATCCCTGTAATTCTTTTAATTTTTCTTTAGGACTAAACGTCTCATACTTTCTGCCTTCATCGTACCAATATCGAGTAAAGCCTTTAGGCATATATTCAATTGCCTTGCTCCAATTCTCCAAACGTACGAACCGCCTAGCCAATAAATACCTCAAAGCATTATATAGAGTAGGTTCTTTTAAGCTTGATGGATAATACCATTCCAATTCAATACCCAACATATCTTTATGGCTTACAAGGTAATCCTCTAACTCACTGGTCGTCAAAACTTTTTCCGCAACATAAGCAATATCTTCCCAATGCGCTTGCCCCTTAACCAAAGTATCGAAAGCATTAGCATAATCCTGACGGCTCAATTCAAGCAAACCTACCTCGGAACTAATTAATCTTCTTATTCCATCTTGATCAATTTTGTAAAACATGTCTAATTCTGAGTTCTTCTCAAAAAGTGGAATCAATTTCTTTAGCTTTACCAAAGCTTGATTGATCTTTCCTTCACGCAATAGGAGCTTGGATCCGATCCATTCTGCTAAGAAAGAGCGTTGATCGGCAAGCCTAGCAAATTGTTTAGCTTTATCGAATTTACCATGGTTGTAATACAACCATGCAAGCCTATCAATATTATAAACATCTCCTATGCAATCATCTTTTTCAAGAACTGCCAATAACTTCTCGTAAATATCTGTATTCAACCGATCCCCGGACCAATAACTCCATGTTGGTCGAGAAACGGTCCAAGCTATAAAAACATTACGTGCTGTTGCATCTTGTAATATGGATTCAAGCACATCTCCCTCCAAAGAAAACACCTTATTGCATACCCAGCTCAGCGAGCGAGCATCAAGCTGTTCTAAATAATGTTTTATACTCGGCACGTACTCGGCATTTTCATATTCTGCCATAGCCTGCCATCCCCAACTATCATAAGAAAGATTCAATGAATCATTAAAACCTTCTTTTGCGTATTCTCTTGTTTTTTCAAAATAAGATATAGCCTTTTTTGCCTCACGCATCGATAAATATGATTTTCCAATCATGAAGGAAGCCCAAACAGTTTTGTATTGGCGTTTTTCTTTTGGTAAATTAAGTAATTCTTCCCACACTATTATAGCTTCATTAAACTCGTTATTATGATAAGAGATAGCCCCATCAAGATAAAGACTAAATTCAGCTGGTAATTTATCGAAGATAGCCAGATCTGTTAATTCAAGAGGCACAACCTCTGCACTTTCATGTCGCCTAAACTCACCGGCATACCATCCATACCCTTGATGAATTACATATTCCCTTAAATAATCAATAATTTCCTGACGCACTTCTTTATAAGAATCGATAAGATATTTTTGCTGCCTAGTAGAAACCTTATTCTTATCTAATGCAGATTTTAGATCTCGGACATCAGCCTCAGAACTATTCATGTACGTATCATTATCTTTGTCTTGATCAGGCCTTTTACCCGCAATCTTTTCCAATTCATAAAGGAAATTTCCCTCTGGCAAGGATAAAAACGATTCTTTCGATCCCCTGACTAAATAAGCTTCATCGAATTCTGGACCACAGGCAAAACAGTTAACAAAAAAGCTAAACATTAAAAACAAAAAAAGAAAACAATTAATTAAGACTCTTATCAATTTCCACCTCACTTATTGATATACTATTATCCCTTACCCCTCTGAACCAAGCGACTAATACTTTTTCACCCGCTTTAATTCCTGCCCCAGTAATTTGTATGCCATTTTGTTCACTCTTCTCAATATAATTAAAGTTATTCACTACATCAAAAAAAGGAACATCTTCATTTACCCAGCTGATATTAATTTTCAATTGGTCAGATACGTTTTTTTCACCATCATTTATAAGGTAGACTTCACATAAACCATCTTTAGAAACAACAACCTCGGCTTTAACACTAACAAGCGGGCTACGTTTTTCTAAGACAGCTAATAAAGTCTTCATATGCCAATTAAATTCATCAGCCTTTACTGGCATGCGAAACCAATACACTCCCAGAAAAGGCTGATAATCAAGCTTACTTAAATATCTGTTAGCAAATGCCAATATATCATTTGGCTGAGCCATAATTCTTTTATGAACAGACCCTTTAGCATAGGCAAATTGTTGACCTTCTGCACGCAATCCTAAAAAACTTCCCTTACTGTTAAATATAACATCATATCCATAGGTTGGAAGAGAAACATAGAACGGATGATTAATGATAATTGCAGATTTAACATATCCTTGCGCTTCATTCTTAAAAAAAATATCATCAGCATCATCTATTGTTCGGGGCCTCTCGAAAGCATGCAACTGTAATACATAAAATGAAGTTTGTTTAACCAAATCTTTAAAATCACCACTTCCTAGCCAAGTCGATAAAGCAGTTATAGAAACTTCTAAGTCTGGTCGAAGAATACTATCTTTTCTAAATTCACTTTTAATAATCTCAAGAAAACGCTTATATCCTTTAAGCTTAGCTGTGGGGCAATCATAATCAAATTGTATCCCGGTAATTTCATCCTCGGGTGCTTTTTGAATAATCTTAGCTATAGCATCCTTAATGGACTTAGAAATGTCAGCAATAGTGTCGGTTTCAAAAAGCTTAGCTGCTTTTGCATTGATGCGAAAAACTAAAGTCGTACTCGTCTCAGTTTCAGCTAAAGCAGTCCAATCGATATCCACTGTATCGACAATAACTTTACCATTGTTTACCTTAAGATCCCCGCAAAGCACTGCAAAATAACCTGTACGATTATATAAAGTTCGAATGGATTCTTGTACATTGTCATCCCAGTTACGCTGCCAGACATACACTACATTATCGTAAGCGTAAGATATGGGTAAAAGACAAAATATAGCAATAATGAAGATCGTGAGTTTTGATATCTTATTCATAGTCTTCTAAAATGCAAAAAACCCTCACCGTTTCCAGTGAAGGTTTTACTTTTTTTAAGTCCGGGATTTAGCCCTTAACTCGGGACTCTTGCCTGATTGTAAATTCAATGTACTCCTACTAAACAATTTTGTCAATCTAAAAATTATCTATACATATATCTAGCTTCATCTGCTTTAAAGATACATTTGGAACAACTTTTATAGCATACTCAAGCTTGATATCTTTTGATTCAGAAATAATTAATCCTAGGACAACTTGTTTTTCATTTGCTAAATTCTCTTTAACCCATCCCATATATCTACAAAGTTGGGCAAGAGTCTGATCGGTACCTTTACGTTTTAACTCGATAACAACAATATTTTTGTTATTATCTAAGCATAAAAAATCCATTATTCCCACATCTTCGGTCGCATAATGCCCTTCGTGCCCATTTTGAGTCTCTTCATCGTAATATTTTAGATTCTTAAGTAACTTCTGAAAATTTCTATGTATTAACTTCTGATAATGCTCTGTTTCTAATGCCTCGATTTTTTCTTCTTTTTCTACCTTCACCAGAATATCTGGCCCTATTGCTGCTGTTCTTGGAAAACAAAAATATAAAAATTTATATATAAAATCATTAGTCACTTTGTTGATATCACTAGCTTTTGCAAAACTTGGCTCCGAGATAATTTCTTCTTTTATTTTAAGAAATAGATAATTGTTTTTCATAAATGATTCAAGCCCCACAGACTCTTCAGAATAGTCTTTAAGGCTTGCCTCGAGTAAATAATCTTGCTCAGTAAAAATTGGTATAAATGTATTCGGATAATAAATGCTTAGCAATTTCCCAAGAACTGTTCTCCCAGATTTCATACCCCCAATTTTTTGTGACTGCAAAACTAAATTTTTTGCTTCTTTAGTAAGCTCGCCGCTATTATCGTAAAAATCAGCAAGATCACCCTTTAAATTAGTCAAATCAATTAGAAGTTTTTTAATTTGTTGGAATTGATCTTTGGGGCCATATTTAGCCATCGATCCACCCTTAATGCTTCCTAATGACCTCGTTGCCCATTCAAGCTGATACCCCATACAATTATCCTGTTCTCCTAATCCCGGAAAATATTGTTCTGGTGATAAATTCTTGATTTTTTCATTAGTAAAAGTAGCTATAAAGCCATCTCGCATTTGTTTTCTTTTGCTTATCTCATCATCAGAAATAAAAAATTCTTTAACTTTTTCTAAGATTATCTCTTTTGCATCGTGATTAATTATTCCCATGATCCCTCCTTAAATGTTTAAAAGGCACTCGATGGTCCTAGCGCCTTTTATGTTATTTCTAGATTGCTTTCCTCTATTAGGCCTATTAAAACCACACCAATGTAGTAGACATTATTGTAGCGCGTTTTTGAATGCCTGACAAGGTTTGCAAAAATAATCTATTTTTAGATATTCCAGCCAAGATTTCTTCTATAATCGCTTACCCAACCATGATCTGGTCTATTGCCACCCACTCTCCCAACCGTTACCTTACCCGGCTCCCTGGCTATCCGACAAGCCATCTCTAGTGCATCCGGACCATCATCATAGCGGCCTTTTGGAAAATATCTTAGTTGATCAATAAGCATTATATGCCTTTTTGAAAATCGTAAACGACCTGATCTAACGAGAGGTTCCAGCGATAGTATCCTGGTAACCTTGTCTGAAGTATTTTTAATCCCTTCAAAAGGCGCATGGATATTCTTCTCAATGGCACGTCGCTCCAATTCTCGTTTGATCAAATCTTGAAAACCATTAATTTCAATAGCAAACTTAGAATACTGTCGCATCTGACAATAAGTAAGTATGGTTTCCATGAGTGAATCTGGACCTCTCTTGGCTATATCAGCATCTATCACATACATGATACCTGTCTCACTATCCCTGGCTACAGTAACAATGGCAGAATAATCTCCCTTTTTAACTGTATCACTTGTTGCTGGATCACACCCTGCGAATATGTGAATAGTTACATCTAGTGTTTGTAAGAGATCATCAACTGATGAGTAATCACCGTCCCAATAAGTAAACTCTTCCGGATTGAAAGAGCAGTCTCGTAAATCAATTGGGCTATTCTGTTTTTCGGAATCGAAACTAAACTCGCCTTCTTGTTCTCTCATGAGCATTAAATCATAATAACTTTCTCGCTCAGGCCATAGCACTTGTGTACCTTCGAGCATTTTCTCCTGATTATCACGAAAGTATATCGCTGCTGCTTCTTTACCCCGTTTACCAAGATAATCTTCGCGATAATTAAAAATTGCTGACCACGCCTGCCAAAGTTCCTGATGTGTTGCCCATGAAATAACTGCCTTGTAGATAGATTTATGCCAGCCATGCATTTTATTCTTATCTAATAACTTCGCTAATAAACTATCGTAGTTAAGAATAGTTCCAACGACAATAGCGTTTGTGCCTTGTGTACCTGCCTTAAGCACCGCCTTGGTGAACCAGTTAAATAGTTTTTCGCGAGCCTCTACTGTCAATGTGTTAACTTCATTTTCCACATCATCAAGTATCAACAAAGATGGTCTTGCCTCCTTACTGCGTCTACCACGTATTTTCTGACCCGAGCCCAAGGCTATCACCTTAATGCCATTAACGATGATAATCTCATCGTTAGTCCAACGTTTTTGCTTAACTTGACAAATTTCAGGGAAATCGTTTCTCAAAAGCTCATTGCTCTCAATTTCCATTTTCATATGAGAAAGAAACTCTACTGCCTTATCTTTGGTATCCGATAGAATTACAATGAATTTTTCTTTTCCATAAAGAATAGACCATAGAGGGTAAATGGTACTAACAATTGAGCTTTTTGCAGAATTTCTAGGTGCTGCCACAACCTTACGCTCTTCCCTATTATGTGTCATTTCATAGAGCATCTTATACATGTCTTCATGGAAGCCACACATAAATTGCTCAAGATAATGGCTAAAGTAAACTTGCGCAAATACTTTAATCGACTTTTCACCCATTTCTCGGCGAACTTGATTGATATTATTTTGTATATTACTCATCATTAGCCTCCTCATTACGTTCGTTGATATCGATAATGTTCTTTCCAATTTCAGCCTTCTCGATCTTTAGCCTCAAAAATTCAATCTTATCCTTAAGCCCGGAATCGAGAATTCCGTCCTTTTGAGCAATACTCTCCAAAACAGTAAGCTCATCTCTTAATTCTCCCAATGTCTCAGCATCATCCTCATCATGATGATAAATATCAGCAGCTATTTTATGAGGAACCAGTGGCAAATACCCTAGAGATTGTAGTTTTTCAATTAACTCCTTAGTTACTTTCCAACTGTAGTATTCCGCTAATGACCTTTCGCTTACAGATGAATTTTGAATTCTCGCTAAGCGCATAAGATATGACCTATGCGCTTCAGCTTTCATTCTCATATCACCAATAAGCTTTTTTGCTTCTTCAACGCTCGGACTAAAAGCATTGCGGTCTTTAATGTCAAAAAGGTCACGTCTTATTGTTTTATCGCTAACCTTTAAAATTTGTGCAACTTGAGGAACGTTCGACCCTTCACAGGTTAGTGTTTCAACCACCTGCTGTCGTATTTCTTTATTTATATCTCGAGGATCAACCGTGCCAGATTGAATTTCCTGTAGCAAAGTTAAAATTGGCATTTCTTTTTTATCCATGATTAACCTCCTTGATGTATTTATTTCTAATCTCAGCAGAAACATTCTCTTTGCCAACATAAGTGATATAACGCTTAACTATTCCATCAACATACTTTGGATCTATCTCCACGCCAAAACATCGCCTGCCTAAACTTTCTGCTGCAATTAATGTTGATCCGGAGCCAAGAAACAAGTCCATAACGATATCGCCTCGTTTAGAACTATTCTTGATTGCCCGTTGGGCCAGCGCTATTGGCTTTTGTGTCGGATGGATATAACTTTTAGTTGGATCTCGATGAATCTCCCAAAGAGTTGATTCATTATTTGCTCCATACCAAAAATGAGCTCCATTTTCCATCTTCCACCCATAGA
>Ga0208904_1001144_pt1 | contig 18729 bp, 37 predicted proteins | sample AntAceMetag02UKB_FD_184774 | JGI IMG/M metagenome (GOLD analysis project Ga0208904, IMG submission 184774) | Saline lake microbial communities from Ace Lake, Antarctica - Antarctic Ace Lake Metagenome 02UKB (SPAdes) (version 2) | ecosystem: Environmental > Aquatic > Non-marine Saline and...
ATCGCCGCCGCACGCCTCACAGCACTGCCCAACAATCAAATCGACGCTATCATTCATTCCGCTTCGCTCCCTTCTGAATCGTCATTTGCGGCGTTCGGCATCACAATCTTTGCCCAATGAGTGATCTCACCAATCGGACACAACTCAATCGGGTCAGGCCCGTCCCCGTTTGGGTCGTAGTGCATCGCGTCCTCGCAATACACCCAGTCATCAAGGTAGATCACATTTGTCATGCGATCCCATCCGTCATGCACCATGTCGCAGACAACTCCCTCTGGCACTGGCTCCGATTCGACTGGAATCCATGCCGAACAAGAATTTGGAGCGGACGGAATACCGCCGCTCAAATCAGTGTTGGGCATCATATTCTCTTTCGCATACGCAAGAGCCCTGTCGAAATTCTCATTTCGTGTTTCCGAAAGTTTGAACTCCTTACTTGCCACTGGCACCCAATCGCGGCGTCGAGGCTTCCATTCTTCCACATCAACCACAAAGCTATCACGAACGGCGGGATGTTCTTTGATCGTTGCCTGTCTCACTCGTCACCTCCTTGCCCAACAATCGGGTCGAACTGCGACAATGCGCTGGCTGAGTAGTTCTTTGCTAGTGTTTCGTTCTTTCATCGCGTTTCGTTCTGTCATTTTACCCTCGGATCGTAATTTTTCGTTATACACCATATCTCAAAGAGATGCTGAAACGCATCCCACCACTTGTCGGGCTCCTCATGGTTCAGCCATAAGCAATCGCCATGTGCCCTGTCTGCCACGAACTGCACCAGGAACGTGCCATCATTACAGCCTGTGCCACCGCGATAAGCGCCAAGCTGTAGCTTCCACGAATCGTATGGCGTCTTGAACTTGCGAAGGTCTGTGCTTTTGCAGTCGATCATCACCTGCACACGCCCTCTGCCGGAAATCCCAAGTCCAAGTGCCTGCTCAAGCAATGCCCTATCAGCCGTACACCAGATGTCAGGCGTACCGGCGAAGCCAAGCTCACGCGAGCCGAAGCTACGCTCCAAGCTTATGTCCTGCGCATCGATGCTCTTGAGGAAGCGATCAGCTTCATCGCATATCTTTGCATGCACTGGCGTAGCTGGCTCGATTTGCTGGCCGAGCCACAGATAGATAGCCTTGTGGATCAGCGTGCCTTCATCAGCTGCGTTCTTGGCATGCTCTGATGCCTTGGCGTAGACAGGCTTCTCGTAGTCCTTGATGATTTGCTCGATCTGCAAGTCTGTCTTGCCTTCGAGATCTCCATCAAACGGAATGACCATGCACGCCTTGACAGTTTCGCGTATTCTGTACTTAACCACGCCGAAGTTTGCCATCAGATCGATGATCGAAGTGGTGCGAGGGATCAGGCCCATAGCCTTCACTTCTCTGATCGTGACGTTCTTCATCTTGTCACCCTTGGCGGTTGGCACCTGAGCTACAGGCTCCATCGTTGTAGGGTCGTAATACTTTGCTCCTGAGTCCATCTTAGTTCTCCTTCCCATGCTCTTGCCACCCTGCGTTATGCAGCACAGCCTCGCATAGATTCTTCAAGTTTGCGGCGGAGGCAACAGCTTGCTGCGCGTTCACGCCTCGCTCATGGCTTTGCATATCAGCAAGCCGCTTGCCATCCTCGTAGTACACCTTCGCATCGAAGCCAAGCGCATCGAGCACGTTCACAGCTTCGCGTAGCACATCGAGGCATAGGCGCATGCGTGCCTGGTCAGCTGGGCTGTTCGGTAGTAGTAGTTCCATGCTTTGCTCCTTGCTGTTTAACCTCTTCCATCATGTCATCCATCATTTGCCACGCTTCCTCTATTGCCTTTAATGCAATTTGCTTATTGCGTCCTGTTACCTTACGCCACCACGGCAAATCCGCGCCCTCCATAGCAGTCATAGTGCTTATCATTCGGGTTGAGGCATCGCTGTTTCAGTGCTATCCACACCTTCATAAGTGGATGTAGATACTTTCCATGCTTTGACAGCCTCTTGCTGGCAAGTTCCCTATGCAGGCAACCGCAACTCTTTGACCTTCCGCTACGTAGTCCGTCTACGCGAACACGCTTTTCTGTTCCGCACGAACACAAGCACTGAGCCATAAGTCTTTCACCTTTATTAGGCTGTTCGTATACGAGCACCGTCCATCTACCAAATACTCGTTCATCTAGTGTCCATGCTCTTTTCATTTACTTCCTCTCTTTTTCTTCACCATGCCATCCTCTACTATTATGTCAGCGTCTTTGTCTGTCACAATTTCAACCAGTATCAACCACCCGATCCTCTTCGCCTCTTCTGCCAGTTCTGCGAGTGATTCCGAGTCGAACAAAGACCCATTCCGTATCAACATAACTTTCAGCATCTCGGGCTCAGGCGCAAGGCTGAAGCCTATGGCTGCGCTGACCCTGGCGATCTGCTTGGAGCTGAGCTGATCCTCATCGAACGGCAAGTCCTTGTACGTGACGTTGCCATCCTCGTCCATGCCCAAGCCCTCGATAGGCCATGGCGTAGCGCTGAGCCTATCCCTGCGCTGTTGCTTGATGTCCTCAAGCTCAGTGCTGTGCGCTTCGTATGCCTCGGCCTGCAGCGCGAGCTTGGCCTTGATCTCTGCGCCACGCTTGTTCTCGCGCACGGCGGCGTTGACTTCATCCACCTTGCTAAGCTGTTCGCGGATCTCTTCGGCATCCTCATCCTTCAGCTCAGGCACTTCGACCTTCAATTTCTGACCCTCTTCTTCGAGGTGTTTCAGGTTCGCCGTCAATGCATCTATCTCTGCTTGGATGCCGCGATACTCAGTGGCAACTTCCTTCAGACGCTCACGCTTGAAGTCATTGTCCATATTCACCTGAACCCTGCGCTCCAGCTCGGCGCTCAGGCCGGCAGCGGAGACTTCCTCTGTTGCCTCGATTGCGCTTGGCTTCACGCCTTCAAGCTCACCCTTCAGCGACTTGACTTGCCTGCCTATCAGCGTGCGCTCGGATTCAAGCTCAAGCTTCTGCTCATCCAGATCGCTATTGTCTATGCCTTTCAACTGCCTCAGCGTTTCGCCTTGCTTTGGCTTAGGCATGCGTGCGAACTCAAGCGGGTCAAAGCTTATCGCCCCACACTTGGCGTCGCATATATCCTGGGGCTTCTTCTGCAGTACGCCTTTCTCATTGCGTACTTCAAGCGTGGTCCCTTTGCCGAACTTGCGGATCGTTACCCATCCGTTATCTTCCACGCCCTTGATGTAGCCAGCGTCCTCACCCTTACGCAAAGGCATGGGCGGCATGGCTTTGGCTCCGCCGTAGAGGTAACGGATTGAGTCCATTAGAGAGGACTTGCCTTGCTCGTTCATTCCGCCGATTTTGACCAGATTGCCTTCGAGATCGACCTCGGCAAAGCTGATGCGCTTGCAGTTTGAAACTTCTAACTTGACCAATGTGCTCATATTCTGATACCCTTCTCTTTCAATGGTTCCTTGTGTGGCGCAGCCCCTGACCAGCTCTTTAGTCTGGCAGGGGCTGCTGTTTTATTATTTCGTCACATCTTCGATGACAGTCTTAGTATTGTTTTTGTACTCAATCCAGACTTTTGTAATCATGGTTATCTTGCGGTACGGATAACCATACTCAGTGATAGTTGAGATATGCATGCCATCCTTGTAGATTTCCGTAGTCGTCTTGCTTTGTATGCCCTGCACTTTGGTTGTAGTTTTCGGCCAGTCATCAACATGCGCCTTTGTGCATTTGTAGTAAACCATGCCAGTTATGCACGCGTTCGTGCAGCAGATAGCATCATAGCCAACGCCGGTGATCGAGCCCGTCAGAGCATTGCTTATCTGCTCAGTCACCACGCCGCGCTTGTGGTTTCTAACGCATGTACCCCATGCGTTAGTCTCCACCGTAGTTCGCTCGACGTACCCAAGCGCAGGCTTCAGCTCATGCACCTCGTCCTTCGCCTTGGCTTTGCCGAAGCCGAACCACCCGGCGCTCACCTGTGCCACCATCAGTAATACCATCAGCAATACCATCACCATGCTGTATCTCATCGTTCTCATTGTTGGCATTCGCCATGCGCTCTGCTCGGTTGGTTTTGCTTGGTCTACTTGTTCTTGTGCATCCATCTGTTCTTCCTCCATTGTATCTCCTTTATTTTCCAAATGCTTCGATGAGCATCTCTATTTCGTCCCGTATCTCTTCGAGTGATTCCCTTGTTGTTTCGGAATCTACTGACGTGTCACCATTGACGCGATCAATAGCCAACTTCGCTTCTTCTACACGTTGCAAATGATCCATCGTATCTCCTTGGGTTTTTACTTACTGCTAAAATGGAAGAGAATCGAGTTCTTCAATCTCCTCCTGTGTTAGCGGTGGCGGCTGCACTGGCGCACGTGGTGAGTCATGCTGCTCAGGCGGTGGCGCAGGCTCCTCGCGCTGCTCAGGCTTAGCTTCCACTGGCCTTGGCGCAGGTATCTTCACCCCTTGGCGCTGGGCTTGGATGAACAGCGTGCATGCCACAGCGTGTACATCGCTGAACACAATGACATCCTTGTAGCCCAGTTCCTTAGTGATGTACTCCGCTGCCTGCAAGCACTTCGTGTACCCGTTCACGATATCCATGAACGTCTGCTTTGCCTGCTGCTGAGGCGCTGGCCTGCTTGGCTGCTGCCCTGGCTGAGGCGGTGGCGGTGGCGATCCGCTTGGCGGGGCAGGGCTAGGCGCTTGGGCCTGCTGCGAGTTGCGCACCGGCTGCAAGCCTTGCGCCTTGCCTTGGCCGTCCTGCCCCTGCTGAGGCGTGGGGATCTTGTAGTGCAGGTCGAACTTGTTGTCCACCTCGACTTGTCCCGCCCATCCTGGCTGCACGTAATCAGCTTCCTTGCCAGACAGGGTTTGGACTTTGATCTGCGCAACATACTCGCCCTCTATCCAACCTGAGCACATAAACTCATAGATGGTATAGTTGGGCTTGGCTACTGGCGCAGCCACTTGGTCTACTCTCTCAATCTGTAGTAACATGGTGTTCTCCTTTGTGTTATTGTTACTCTATCAGAATTGTATCAGTTGTCAATGGTTACTGTATGAATTTCTAAAAGATTTCCTCCTGTTCTGGCTGCGCCTTTTCGACAGGCTCAGGCTTATCTTCAATCTTGTCCTTCTGCACAAACAGCCTCACGTTTTCGTCAGGCATATACAGATCGATGTGGCCAGTCTTACCATGATTTGTTTTCTGGCAGTCCAGCACATAGTCATTGTCCTTCTTCTGCAGAAACGTAATCATCCTGCAGTCATCGAGTATTCCCCCTGACCCTTTCAGGTCTTGCAGTATCAGCGGCTTGTCATCATGCTGCTCCCTTCCTCCCTGCTTAGTGATGTGGTGAGCTGAAAGCAATGCGATGTTGTATTTCTCAGCTATGTCAGCCAAGGCGTTGCTTCGCCTGTCATCCTCATCGTTTCTGTTCGACTTGTAGTTTCGTTTGATATCCTTGAACCCATCGATGAACACCCACTTCCATCCATGCTTGGCACAGCCTCTGGCTATGGCTGCGTTGATGTCATCAGTACCCATGCCACGCTCACCATGCCAGCCTATCGGCAGCTTGGCTATTGCAGGCCCAGCATCCTTTGCTTCCGCTAAGCGCTCCATCCCTGCCCTGCCTATCATCAGATGGTAGGCGGATAGCTTGGCGAAGAGCGACACCATGCGTTGCATTGTCCTGACGTTGCCATCCTCAAACGGGAAGTATCCGCCAGGGTTTCCGCCAAGGCCGAGGTACAATGCGATGTTACACAGCAGATAAGACTTGCCTGAGCCCATCGTACCGGCCAAGGCTGAGCTTAGTCCTATCGGAATCCCACCAGTCTTATCATTGAACTCACTCCATGGTGTCATTATCCCTGACAGCTCACCGTTTTCTGCTGCTTCCCATAAGTTGTACGCTTTCTCCCATATCTCATACGGATTGGTCAGCCTACGCTTGTGATCGATGTCGAGGAACATGCTCTGCGCCTTAGCCAAGGCATCAAGCCCACTCTCTTCCTCGTAGCATATCTCCTCAGCGAACCGAGCTTTGCTTATGACACATCGCTTGAGCCAGGCATCCTTGATCTTAGTGATGTAGAACTCAGAGTGTGCTACTGTCGTAACCCTATCCACCAGCCTGTCCAAGGCCAAGCTTCCACCTACTCTGTCGAGATCTCCTTTCATGTAATCAGCAATCGATATCGATGAGATATGCAGTGAGCTATGCTTGGCAGCAAACTCCTCGATGCGTGTGAATATAGTGCGATTCGCTGGGACATAGAAATGCTCAGGCGTGATGCGTTCGCGGTGAACCAAGTCCATCAGCACTACGGGGTCTATTAGCATAGCGCCAAGCAAGGCTTGCTCGGCTTCTTCGTTGAAGGGGGGTGGTCTGTCCATGTTTATCCTCCCACCTCCATAGGCGGCTGAACCTCTGCTCCAGGAAGGCATTGGCGAAGAAGCTTGGCAAGGTCTTCAACCGTTTCGCCATCGTCCAACTCGAAGTCGCCAATGGTGTGCATACTTTCACCGTGCAGTGCTTGCCAGTGCTTTCCGTCTATGTCCATGCCTGCCGGAACGAGGAGGATGTGAGCACCAGTCATCTCGATACCGCACATCTCGAACTGCTTGGCGTAGAATCGCCGCTCGGATTCGATATTGTGTGGCTTCTTGCCGGTCTGTGGGTCAAGGCCAAGAGCCTTGCGCCAACGCACGCGGCCATCGCATGGAGACAGCTTGCCCATCTCTGGCAATCGCTCGATCATGTCCAGCATTTCGCAGCAGCACTGGCGGAGTTCGTTGCGTTCGGCAAGAGCTTGTTGAAGGTCGTGAGCGATGTTCCTATAGAACGACTTAACGCCGCTATTAAGGAATGCACATCGGTTAGCGGCCTCTTCTCTGGTATTGTAATCGCTGTCAGTGTGCCACTTGTCTTGAGGATCGAAGTGTCCCACTGTGAAAAGGCAAGGCTCAGTTTGTTCATATACCCATTTCGCATCGTTCATTCCATCACCTCGCAATCCAATTCCCATTCATCCAGCAGGTCTATATATTTCTGTCGAGCTTCATCTTCGTTATCAGCGTCGATGATCATGCTTGGCCCTGTAATCTCGTACTTCTTCAGATCTTCCATCGTCCTATCCCTTTCCATTTCTTGCCCTGCATCAGGGCTTCTGCTTCTTCTACTAACTCTCTACCATCCCATGCCTTGTGTAATACAATCGGCTCGTTGAATGCTTCTCCTGTTTCTGGATCATTGAAGAATACATGAGGCTCGCACGAACACTGTGTTCCCTCTTCGCTGTGCGGCTTCAGGTCGTTCAGCGGTACTATGTGTATCATCGCTCTCTGCGCCTTTCTTATTTGCCTTCAGCTTATCAAGCCAAGCTCTGAGCTGGCCTACATGTTTCAGCTCGCCGTGCTCTCGCATTATTTTCTCCTTGCGTAAGTTTTTGTCGGAACCCCTGTATACAGATCGCGCCCATCCCTCAGTCTGTCTGCTGCACGATGTAGCCAGTTGCTCATTGTACAGAGCGCATCTCGCTTGCTGATGTGTCTACGCTTTGCCATATACAAAGCTCTGTCGATGACTGCCATCTCCCATGCTTGCATGTTATTCATCCTTCGTTCCTTCTCCTTGTGTATGTTTCTGCATCTCAGAACCTTTCCGTTGCTGCAGGTGCGCCCTGCGTTTCTACTTTAGTTTGTGGCTTCCCGAACTTACCCTCTGCCAACTTGCAGTAGTTAGTCTCAGAAGCAATGATCCAATCAAAGTCTATCGTCCACTTCCTTTCCCCTCTTCCCTTCGCCCATGGCTCAAGTTGATTGCACATCTGCAATACAGTATCCCAGAACTCAGGGTCTGCTGCTATGCGAGCGCGAAGATGCTTCAGCCTTGCACCGGCTACGCCCCGTATCTTTGCTAAGCCACAGAACTCAGCCAATGCATTCCAGTGCGCTACAGCGTAGGCAGGCATAGCTGTGGCTGGAGGCGGCGAGGATTCCGCAGCAGGGGCTAGGGGCGGGGGCGGAGGCTGCTCAGGGCGATCCTGCGAGGTTGTACAATTTTGTACATCATGGGCTGGCGGGACAGGGGGGTTGGGGGGTTGGGGCAAAGGCTTGGGCTTAGAGGCTTGGGAAGTTGAGTTAGGTTCTTTCTCTTGGTGGTTCTTTGATGGTTCTATTGGTGGATTGGGTGCATCTCCTGCACCCCTGACCTGCATCTCCTGCACCTCTGGGGTGCATCTCCTGCACCCCTGCATCTCCTGCACCCCTATGTAGTAGGTGTTTGGCGACTTACTTGTTGACTTCTTTTCTATAGCCAGCAGCCCTTTCGCACGCAATTCCTTCAGCTGCTTACGCACCGTGCGCTCTGATAGGGATGTCTTATTGCATAGCGTTGAAACGCTTGGGTATATGCTACGCCCCTCATCGTTGGCGAAGTCAGACACGGCCAGCATGATCAGTTTCTTGGTTGAGTCAATGTCCGAATCGAATACCATACTCATCAGTCGTACGCTCATCCATGAACCTCGTTTTCTTTTATCAGTGAAACAATTTGCTCCACATCTTGTTCGGTGAGATCAAGCCACTCGTTCCCTTTAGATACTGCCGCCTTAAACGCATCAAGAATCTTAACTTCAACGCCAAGATAATCGTTACATCTGACGCACGCAAGAATCTCTACTGGAAACGGGTTTTCAGTATGATAATTGTGCAACCTTTTGTCAGGGTTTTTTCGTGAGACACCAATCTTGTGTAGCGGGCCGGTCTTAATAAGATAAACGTACCCATCCTTGGCTATCGGGTCTACTTGTTTTCGTTCAGGAATCGGTTGTGTCTTGTATAATTCGGCTTCTGTTTCAGAGTCAAGAGCGAGAACTTCTTCGTCTGTTAGTGCGAGCGTGGTATCTATTACATCCCTAAGTCGTTTAAGCTTTTCTTTTTTATGGAAAAAACCATGATTATCAACAACCACAATTCCTCTATCGTCATCAATCCAGTAATAGCAACACAGCACAACAACCTCACGCGAGAGCCGAGTTGATGGGTCTATACTTTCAACCCAATCCTTCTGCTCCTTGACTTTGCTATTCATCTTTGCCTCCAAAGAAAAGCCCCCCTCAGTGACAGGTGATACAGGCCAGTGATAGCCTCTGCCACCGAGGAGGGCCTCGGTTTCATCACTGTTTTTGGGGGTATCACTCCCAGCAACGCCAAGCATCATCGCATATCTTGCGAAGCTTGGCAAGGCTTTATTTCCATCGCCCTTTCTCTTCGCTCATTCCGGTACTCCTGCTTTGCTGATGTCGCACTCTGCCTGCAGGCGAAGCGGCACCATGATCTCAATGGCACGCTCGTGCGTGATCGGTGCCTCGGCCAGGCATAGCTCATTGCCTTTGCGCCAAGCTTCGTACATCACAGGATGCACTGCGCAGATCAGGTTGAGTTTGCCGAAGCGTAGGGCCACGCTATGCGGATAGTCAGGTGCCTCAGCTTCCGATGCTGGACGTAGTGTATCGCATAGTTCTTGGCTCATGCTTACCACTACGTCATAGTCTGAATCTTCTTTTGGTGTACCGTATGCACGGCTACCTGTCAGGAATGATTTCATCTTTGCCTCCAAAGAAAAGACCCGCCAAAATTAGCTCCCACGCAAGACGAAGCCGAAGCTTCGGGAGCTAACCCAAGCGGGTCAGTTTGTTCAGGCAGGCTTGCGTTCCCACCGTTACAAGCAAGCATCATCGCATATCTTGCGAAGCTTGGCAAGCACTAATTTCAGCAGTCGAATTCGCATACCTCCTTGAGTTTGTTTAGTCTTGATGGGTGGCGCAGTTTGCGAAGGGCTTTGTTTCTTATCTCACACATGCGTTGCTTACATACTCCGTGATACTGTGCGATTTCAATGATGCTCATTCCTTCCATAAAGTGAGAGCGCAGGACACAAGCCTCTCTGTCTGTAAGAGATTCAAGAACTTCGTTGATCACATCTTTTTGCTCAGAGATTTCGCATTCGTCTACAGGTGACAGTTGCTGCGTAGCGCCATTCTCCAGCTGTGCATGTTCTATGAATGCTTCAATCTTATTGGATGCAATCTCGTGGTCGAGGTACTCTGGGAATATGTCAGAAGGCTCACATGCTAACGCTTTACATATACGCAATACGCTGATCTTCCATTGTCTATTCCTTTTTTGTCTTGGTGAAGACTTGAAGTTAAGCAGTTTGCCGATCACGCTTTGTGTTACACCTGTGAGCCGATGCAGGTCGGCAGCGCTGGCTATGTTCATCCTCGCCATCGCTGCCTTGAGTCTGCCTTGCTGTATCTTCAGTGTTGCATGGTAGTCGCTCATCCCTTGCTGTGCCCATTCTTGGTTGGCTTGGTATTCGCAATGGTCGTCGCTATGTGGCCTTGGGAATGCCGGGCCTCCGTCATTTGCTTTGCTCATGCTTGCTCCTTTTCGTTTCTGTGATCCCTGCCTAGCAGATCCGTTTCTGCCATTGCCTCAATCTCATCAGCCTGCTCCTCTGTGCATTCGCACTCCAAGCGAAAGCCGCCTATGCTTCGACGCACAGGCATTGCTATGATGCCAGCGCCTAGCTCGGCGATGCGCTTTTGCAAGGCGGTGAGCTTGCCAGGCTTGGCGTAGATATTTGCTAACATGTTGTCTCCTTTACTTTACCCACTTAGGTTTACGACTCCATCCCTGTTTCGCTAACTTGTCAATTTTCTCGCTTGCCTCCTTAAACGTCATTGTATCAAAGCCCTTTCTGAATCCGAATCGAGCCAACAGTGCAACTTGCTTGGCTGATGCCAGGTTCTTATCTACTCGCTTCATTACTGAGTTGAGTACCTTGCTGGCGTAGCCTTTCCTAAGATTTGATCCGTCAAACCCTAACTTTGATAAAGTCTCTATCTGTTTACTGGTTGCCTTATCCTTCTCCCACTGCCAAGTGGGTTGATAATCTGTAATCTCTTCGTCATGAATGAGAGCACTGAAAAATAGAGGGTTTACGGTCTTACTCCTTCGGTGGGCATTGGCATCTATGAATCGCTTCAGAGTTTCCTCGCGCTCAGTGCTTACATCTGCATGGGCTTGGGCTTCCATGTCGGATAGGCTTGCCTTGCCGCCCTTCGCTGCCATGACCATCATGCGGTCAGCTATATCATCATCCTCTGCTACCAAATGAACCGGCCTCACGATGAAGCTGTGATTTTCTGTAATCCATAGCGGATCGAGTATGAGTAAGTGATCTTTACCTGGTGATATCCGAGTACCGCGTCCGATAATCTGAAAGAACAGCTGCTTAGATTGCGTCGGTCTGCAAAGAACGATGGTGTCTACGTCGGGCTGATCCCATCCTTCTGTGAGTAGCGCACTATTCAGCAGCACATTGAACTCGTTGTTGTGAAACGCTGTCAGTATCTCCTTTCTGTCCTTGGATTTGCCATCTATGTGTCTACATGAGAAGCCTTGCTCTGTCATCAGCCTCTCCATGAGCAGTGACGTGCGTATGAGTGGCAAAAATATCACGATCTTTCTACCCCATGCTGCATCCTTCACCTGCTTAGCCATCTCCTCCAGGTAGGGTTCAATAGCAGCCGCACTGTCCTCGTCTCTGAAGTCGCCGGCCTTCTTGCGGCACGAGGTAAGGTCCACCTTGATAGGCATGGTCTGCGCCTTGATGGGGCATAGGAAGCCATCGTCAACGGCATCCTTTAGCGTGTATTCAAAGGCTAATGCGTCGAACAGTTTCCCCAGGTTCTTCTTGTCAGAGCGCATGTTGGCTGTAGCTGTGAAGCCTGCCTGGTACGAGTCAGAGAAGTATTCGAGGATTTTCTTATAGCCATTACTATTGGCGTGATGGATTTCATCTCCGAGCACCACCTTGAAGTGATCCTTTGGGAACTGGTTCAGCCTCTTGTCTCTCATCATGGTCTGTACTGAGCCATTGACTATCGGGAACATAGATCCGATTGATGTTTCGCCTGCCTTCTCTATAGCTGAGTCATGCCCAGTTGCGATCTTCAGTTTGTCTGCGTTCTGCCGTATGATCTCATCTCTGTGCGCCAGGATGAGCACGCGATGCCCTTTCTCTGCTGCTGCTGCTGCAATCTTTGCTATCACTATGCTCTTGCCTGTCCCCGTGGCGGCGACGACAAGCACTCGCTTATGCTCGTGCCATGTTTTGTAGACAGAGCTTATCGCTTCCTGCTGGTACGGTCTCAATTCTAGCATCTTCTCTCCTTGTGTTGCCGGATTGGTTGCGTGAACGCTCTCTCGATTGACCATCCTCGTAGAAGGCGTTTCTCTAATGCGTTCAGTGGCATGCCTAATATGCGGTTCCATTCATTACCATGTATCCCTTCTGTATTGTGCTACCTTCACTGTCTCTCCGAACTGATTCTCTACATCCACCATCTTCATGCCAATGTGCCAGCCTGCCTTGCGTAAATCGAATACGCGAGCCGACAATCTGTAGATTCCAAGTGCAGTCCATGCCTCCAGTGGGTTTATGTTACGCCCAGCGTTCAACCAATCAGCCAATCGTTCTACCTGTGTCATGTTTCTGCCTCCATGCTTTGAGTTGCTTACTTAGCTGCTGATAGTGATAGCCCATCAGCCTTGCGTATTGCTTGAGCGTGGTGCCTCCGCCAAGCACGGCTATGTGCGCACGCATTAGCTGCTCGTCTGTGTGTTTCATTTGCTTTCCCTGAATGCTTTGCGTGATGCTGCGCATAGCGGCTGGATTATGGCCTTCATCAGCTTGAAGTGTTGCTTAGGCAAGCCTTCAGCTTCGGCTTGCTTCTGCGTCATGCGCACGGCTGCGATATGCGTGTATAGCTTGCAGCCTATGGCTATGTTCTGTGGCGTGATAGTGACGTTAAATATCAGTCCGATTACATTGTACACCTGCGCCTCGCCGTACACCTGCGCCTTGCCGTACACCTGCGCCTTGCCGTACACCCGCGCCTTGCCGTACACCCACGCATCGCCGTACTAAGATAGATTTGTTTCTGATTCTATCCAGCCTCCAATCTCTCCTGTAGAAAGATTGCGTATTCTCTGAAAACTAACACCGAACTGAACCTTGATCTCGCCTGTGAATTCATACTTCTTCATTGTGTAACTCCTTTTTGTTCTCCATCGTACCTATCCTTAGCAAAGCGAAACGCCTTGCCTCTGCCTCCTGCATTATGCGAAGTTAGATGACGCACTCCGCGTGCGATTTGCTTGAGGCTACGCAGCCAGCGCAGCTGCTTGGCCTCGGCCCTCGCCCTCTTCGACGCCTGCACCTTGCGCTTAGGCTTGCTCATTGGCTTTGATCCATCCTTCCTGTTGGGCGAATCTTAGTATCTCAGGCCACTGGATTCTGTGGCAACCACAAATTATTCCCTCTTCATTCACTGCGTACAAGCTGTAGCTACCCACCTTGTACTGCTCGCCATTCCTGCGCCAGCCCTTCTTGCGCCTTGCTATGGCGAAGCGGAAGCATCGCTCGCCATCGGCGTAGGGTATGCTTGCGCCTTGGCTTGTTTGGATGACTTCGCCATCGGTGCGCAGGTAGCATTTACTCACGCCTGAAGGGAAGTAGTAGCCCTTACATGTCAGCCAGTAGCGCTTTTCCGTTGTCTTCGATTTCTTCAAAATCACCCTTGCGATTCACACCGGAATATCTGATATTGGTGTTGTCACAGCCACCATGTGTGGACGGTGCATCAGGTTGCGGTTCCATGAACCGCAACCCGCAAATCTGATTTTAACTCAGCTACCATGTGTAGCAGGAGCTGGAAACCCGCTTCGGCGGGTTTCTCACTTTATGCGCCTCTCATAGCGGCTCTGCAAATCCCTCCGCTTGCCTTCGTGCGTCACGAGGAACGATGTGATCAGCATGAAGATGTCTCCCATGCGCTTCGTCTGCCGCGCCTTCTCTCTCTTTGCCTCAGCTTTGCGTGCTTTCTCTGCACTCGCAGCCAAGCCATCCATGTCAGCCGGTATACTGATGCGCTTGTCGAACAGCTCACGCAGCTTCCTTGCCTGCTGCATCTCGTGGTTGGCTATGCGTATGTCATCTAGCCTACCCCACTCCTTGCGCCTGCGCTTGCTCTGCGCTATGGCATCGCCTGCACGCTTTAAGCTTGCCTTGACCTGTTCTCTCGCCCACTGCTTGGGGTGGTAGCTGTCGAACAGCGTTCTTGTGCCCATTCTGACGCCGTGGACATGGATGAGGTTTTCGTGGCGTATCGCCTGCATCAGCCAGCTCTGTGTCTTGCTTGTGCTAACGCTATAGCTGCCATCGCAGGGGATCACATACAGGCGTTGCTTGTCGTTCGTTGTCACTTCAGTCGTCATCATCGCTCCTTATGTTCGGGCATGCAGCCTCATGGCATGGCATGCCGTTGATCACTGCCGCTTCGCACTGGCTGCATCGCACTCGCCAATGCCCGATATGCCTATCGTATATGCTAAGGTCGAAGCCTTGCTTGCGTAGGTCTTGCACTTTGCTCATTGCTTATCCTTTCTCCATGCAGATTACGCCCTCGCCGGTCCATAGCGTGCGCCAGCCAAGGCGGCGTGCCTTGAGGTACATGCTAAGATTTGTGTGCTTGATGCGGATTGTGCGGGTCATTTCTTCCTCTTTCGCTCTGCTTTGCGTAGCTCTGGGTACGCATCATCTTTGTTGCCATGCCTCACGAAGTCGCATCCGAATACCTCTCGATACGCAGCGTTCAATGCAAGGTGCCTGCCGTCCGGCGCTACGATGGCATAGGTGCAGCCCCATGCACAGCCAGGCTTATGGCCTTCGCCTATGTTTATGGCTTGCTCAAGGTCAAGCAACGCATCGATTGGATTGGCATGTGCTCGTGATATGTCGGGCACTGGCAGAGTCTTGCCAACCTCGTTCTTTTTGAGTGAGTAGGCTCCGACTTCAACTGTCCACATGATTCACCTCCTTTGGATGGTAGTCTCCGATGTGCTCAATGACTTTCGTTGCCTTGGCATAGATGTCACGCACTACAGATTTAATCCATGCGTGGCCGTCTTCTACTGTTGGCGCATGATTGTCGAACCATGCGAGGATGTCATTGCTCATTGTGTTCGTTGCCCATCCGAAGACATGCTCTTTTCCGTCCTTGTGGATAAACCTGACGCTGCCGCATGGCCTGTCCTCATCCGCCAGCGTATGTACTGTCTTTGCCCATTTACGTTTCACTATTCACCTCCTTTGTAAACTTCGCATCAAACATACTGTAATCAGTCACCATATCGAACTTGTCCATCATTTCTTTCATCGTTAGTTTCTGCATCGTTCGCTCCTCGTATCCCAGATTTGCCAAGCTATGAGCAAAGGCACGCTGCCAAGCTGAGCGTAGGCCCAGGCGGTTAAGGCTGTGATTGCTATGTTCATCATCGCTTTCCTTTCAGTATTGCGCACACCAGCACGCATGTTGGCCTTGCCACGCCCCAATGCTCTTCCAGCTCCCTTGCTTCGTATTCAGGCTGCATGCCACGCCTGCTATGCCTGTCGCATCGGCTATTGGCCAAGGCTTGGGCTGCGGCGAGTCGCCGGCGCTCAGCGGCGTTTTGCGGGTGCAGGATGGCTCCTGCTTGCACTTGCTCGTATGTGGTAGGTAAACACATGGCTAGTCTCCTTGGTTGAGGTATATTCCACTGTGAAAGTTGTGATCTTTTAGTCGTGTAAGTCTCCTTCCGTTTGTGATCTGAAGCAGCGCATCTCGTATGTGAGTGCGTGCAAGCAGCTCTTCCGGCACTTCCGATGGTGGCCACTCTCGCCTATCCACCTCGTTTCCTTCGGTGTCCATCCTTGATACGTCGAGTTCTGCAAGAAGCTCAGCCATGCGCCCCGCCACGCTTAGCAATCGCTCGCTGGCTTTGAGTATGGCAGTCATAGCCTACTCCTTCGCTTTGTGTGCGTGGATAGCCTTGCGTGTCACGTTGCGATGGCCGTCGCTTGGCTTGATCTCGTAGCTGCCAGCCCTGCCTGCGTTGGGATGGGCTTTGACGATATGGCCACGGCTAGGGCTGACGCCTGGGCCGTTGCTGTATTCTACGTAGTCGCCGGGGCCGAGTGGTAATGTCTTGTGTTTCATCGTAACTCCTTGCTGTGTGGTTTACTGATAGCGTGCGAGGGTTATAGTATGCTTATAGGCTTATCTCCTTTATTCTGTCGGGTTTTTACTTGCGCCTTGCAAGCATCTCAAGCACTTCGAGCAACAGCAGCTCGTTTTTGATCGCTTTCAGCTCGCGCTGCATCGCTTTGATCTGTCGCATTGTCATCGTAGCCATGTCCTTTCCTTTGCTATTGCTTCGCGGATCTCATGCTGCATCCTGCGTTGCTTTCTAGTTGGATTGCCTGCACGCTTGAGCTGCTGCCTTGCTGCGCTTCGGCCAACGAAGCTTGCAGGTCGCGTGAATTGTGGTTTTATCGTCAACGCTTCGTCGCAATGAATGGTCAATGTTTTCTGGCCGTAGCTAAGCTTTTCGGGCATATCTAGGCCAGGCATGAACATGTTTTGCGATGCTCGCGGAGAATACGGGAGTTTCTGCATATATTGTCCTCGCACGCTTGTCGCCCACTCTCGAAATGAGAGAGCCTGTCTGTTCAGGTAGGTACTCCGAAGAACGCTGTTCTCGTTATCTCGGAGCGCACATTGTCTCTGCTTTTAACTCATGGCCCAGCTCGGCTCACAAGTGTAGTGAAGCGTCCATTTCAATTAAGTTTCTGGAAGTCTTGCACTCTTAGCCTGTGAAAGCTTACGGGTATAGAGACTAGGCGGAATATATCTCGCCTGTACGATCAGCAAGGAAGCAAGCAAGGGCTAGTCTGTGGTTAGCAGAGATTCGCCTTGCTCTTTAGTGGCTGGTTGCTGGGCTTTGTATTGCATTTCTGGCTTGGCCAGGTTCACGCTTGCCACGCATGTATGCCGTCATGCGTGCCTTGCTCGGTATCCTTTGCTTGCTCTTATCGCTTGCTGGTGGCCGTCGCAATCGCTTAGAGAGCTTGCCTGTAAGCCAGGGAAGCTGCATATCGCGGAGTGCAATAGCTTGGGGCAAGGTGGGAGCATGCAAGGTTGGATTTCTTGCAAGGTATTCAGTTCGGATGAACTGTTATGTATACGGTAATATCATTAGTTATCCTGTGTAAAGTTTTCCGACACTTGTATAATGACGGGAAACTCGCAAGGAGCATCAAGACGTGGATTACACAATAGGTGTAAACCGTTTATTCCGGCATCATAGGAATACAGGAAAGAACATCATAAGAGAAAAGCTTTGTAATCAAATACAATTCAATAGTGAATAGCTTTTGTACAGTCTCTAGAGTGTCTTGATGATATACAGTGAAAGTCTTTCCGAACATTGCCAGTCTAGGATTTTTGTAACTAGCTTTTCTTGTTCGTCTTGTTCTTTTTATTCTGTGCCTTTTTGCGAGTCTTTTTGGAGACTGGCTTTGTGGCTTTCTTTGTAGTCTTGGGTGCTGCGGCAATAACCGTAGCAGCTTTTGACCTAACGCGGAGACAAGCTGATTTTGTGAACACCTGCTCACTGAGTAGCGTGTCCTTGTGGTTTATCAGCGTGACCCAAGCGCGTGCGCGTGCTTCGTCAAGATTGACATAATTCAGTCTCACAATTTCACGCGCTTGCGTCTTGCTAACTGTGGGATTACTCTTGACGTAATCCTTTACATGCTGGCCAATACCTTGTGACTTAACAATACCGAGTTTCAACATGATACCAGCATAATCTGATTCTAATTGTTTGCGTGTCTTGTCCATTGTTTCACCGTCTTTCTTATTAAAGACTGGCAATGTCAGGAAAGACTAACACTGTATTTCTCTATTAATTGCCACATTAGGGAAAAGCTAGTTCCTGTCATTCCGTCCATCAACTGAAACAAGGTTGTGCAAGCGTAGCGTTATTATCTAGGTGACTGCGCGAAATTACTCAAGACTCGCAATCCGCAAACGGTCAAGCTTACCTTTGTCCAAGTGCTATGAACCTACCAAAGATGACAGGTCAAAAGCCGATATATTGTGGATGATTCAATTACTTGAACCAAACCTATTTCAAAGAACTGTGGATATACTAGCATCATACTATTTCTTTGTCAATACACTGATTTACTTTATTTTATAAACTCATATAACACAAGCCCACAAGCCCCAAACAGCTATCACACTGTTAACAATAAGAGCGTGCTATACGCTAGCCTTTATGCAAGACCATAACCTCATAGCTCACACTATACAAGCATACGCAAGGCCATAGGCTTGGGCTTGGGCGAAGCATCGCAAGGGAGCTGGGGCGAAGGCTAGGAGCAAGGGCATGCTAGGCAAAGCAGCAAGGCTAGGGATAACTCCCCCGCTTTGCCCACCGCTAAGCCTATGCCTAGCAAGGGCTTAGCGCAAAGCCAAGGCAAGGGGTAGGGGAGTCCCAAGCCAGGGCAGAGGCATAAGCAGGAGGGCAAGAGGGAGCTGTCCCCTCTCTCGCCAAGCCGTTATCGCTGTGGCACTTAGCCTATCCTGCTCATGCCTTAGCCAATGCCCCCAAGCCCCCATGCTTTGCAGGGCGAGGGAACAGGCTCATATCTGATGTTAGGCTGCACGGCATATTATGTAAGTGATTGGTTGGTAGGTACTTAGTTTTTTGGCAAAGTAGCCTAACACGTTTGCGGGGGATTGGCGGGGGATTGGCGGGGGATTGGCGGGGGATTGGC
>Ga0208904_1001145_pt1 | contig 18714 bp, 20 predicted proteins | sample AntAceMetag02UKB_FD_184774 | JGI IMG/M metagenome (GOLD analysis project Ga0208904, IMG submission 184774) | Saline lake microbial communities from Ace Lake, Antarctica - Antarctic Ace Lake Metagenome 02UKB (SPAdes) (version 2) | ecosystem: Environmental > Aquatic > Non-marine Saline and...
AGGCTGTGGCGGGACGGTTCATTCGTTTAGTTTTCGTTCGAAAAAAGTTCGAGCAAATGCTAAAATAACACCACTCGACTACACAATAAAATACCACTTGCTTAAGCAAGTGGTATTTTATTGTTTTGCTCGTGGCAAGCCACCTTTTAATAAATACTTTGAAAAACATTAAATGATCACTAAACAATAACTATCCGTAGTCGAGTGTCCTGAGTGAGTCATTTTAAATGACGAATCGAATGGACTATTTTATAATTTAATATATGTATTATGTATATATGATTAAAAACAGTGAAGATAAATTGTATATTGGTTTAACCAAGAATCCTAAACAAAGATTGTCTGAACATAGTTCAAAACGCGGAGCTCAATATACTAAATCAAAATTATTATTTAAAATTTGTTTTTTAGAAGAATATAATACATTGTCATTAGCTCGGAAAAGAGAAATTCAACTTAAAAAATGGCGTCGAGATAAAAAAGAAGAATTGATAAAAAAATATAAACAAGGTTTACCCACAAATATTGATGTGAGTTGACCCCGAATCTCTCTGGGTCCGCTCGTGTATATTGATGTATAATTTCTACACTTTTATCTACCATTACATCTAAAATTATGGTACTGTAAACTTAATATTGTAAAATTAATTTTTAATTATGAATGAATTAAATCAAATAGATTCTTCTATTGGTAATAAAGAAAATAAATCTAAAACTTTTTATATAATTATCGTTCTTGCTTTATTTGTACTCGGAGTTTTTCTAGGCTATTTATTAAAATTTAATAACACAGATATAACGATAGAAAAACCTGAGCAATCTGATGTAGATAACCAGACTGTATCTATTGATACTAGCAAATTGCATTCAAAAATTGATATAGATTATCCTGATACATTATCTCAGAAAACAACTGAAGTTATTCTTTCCCATTTTGTACCTTATGAGAATACTAATTTTTGTAATTTTAAAGGAGAAAAAGAACAGATTAATAAAGAATTTGTGGATTATCGGAACAGAATAACTTTAATTGAATTACCATACATGCAAGCTATTAGATATCACCCTGATTTACATAGGATGTTTCTAGATGGAGATGGGATTGATTTAAGTCTCAACGTTCAAACAGTAGACGTTAATGGCACTGACGTATATTTTAATTTTGCGGGTGCAGAAGGTTGCGGAAGAGCTTATTATGTAATTCCAGCGGGAGATAATACCATTCTAGTGGAAAACGATTTAATTCCTCCGTTTGCTTTTGAGTCACCATATAGAGGTCCTTGGCCTGATGAAGTTATAGAAGAATATAGAAATATCCCAGGAGTAATCTTGCCAGAAGAAGCAAATGTTATATTAAACGATATATTAAAACAATTAGTAAATAAAATTTAAACTCTAATAGTTAATAAGTTGATAACTTTTCCTTAAAACCTCACCCAACCTCTCAATTTCTTTCACTGCTTCACAAAAATACCAGCTAAGCTGGTATTTTTGCTTTGTGGTGGTGCATATACTATTTTGTAAATAACTAATCTTACAAAATATTTCGTTTTTATAGAAATGTTTATTATTCCAACTCTACATTCAAAACAATAATTGCTATAATTAAAATCTATTACTATTTAATTTTTAATTAAATGTTTTTAAAACTTTATTTTATTGCTTTGCCGATCTTTTTTGCAATTGATATGATCTGGCTTGGTTTATTAGCCAAAAATTTCTACGCTAATCAAATTGGTTCTCTTTTAAAATCTGACATAAATTGGCTGGCGGCGATTTTGTTTTATTTATTATTTATTTTAGGTTTGGTGGTTTTTGTCATTACACCCGCGGTTAATAATAATTCAGTGATGCAAGCATTATTATTAGGAGCTTTATTTGGTTTAATCTGTTATGCCACTTACGATTTAACTAATCTCGCGATTGCTAAAGACTGGCCTTTGCTTGTCACTATTGTTGATTTGATTTGGGGCACAACTTTAGGGGCAACCGTATCGACTCTGACTTATTTTATCGCGACTAAATTAAGTTTATGAACTATTTTCTAACCCTTAGTTTAATATTGTTTGTTTACATGAATTTATGGTTTGTTATTTCCGTTATTAAAAAAAGAAATGATGTTGCTGATCTAGCTTGGGGGTTAGGCTTTGTGGTCATAACTTGGGCCTCTTTTTTGATGTCCGTTGATTTTAGTTTGCGTGGAATTTTAGTGGGGACACTAGTTAGTGTTTGGGCTTTGCGCTTAGCGATCCATATATACAAGCGTAACAAAGGCAAAACTGAAGATTACCGTTATTTAACTTGGCGTCAAAATTGGGGTAAATGGTTTTATCTTCGTTCTTATTTTCAAGTCTATATTTTACAAGGTATTTTATTGTTTCTGATTAGTTTGCCGATATTAATTATAAATAATAATTTAAATCCAGATCTTGGGTTGTTAGATTTTTTAGGTGTAATTATTTGGATTATCGGTTTTTATTTTGAATCGGTTGGAGATATAGAACTGTCGCGTTTTATCAAAAATCCTAAAAATAAAGGTAAATTAATGCGAGAAGGATTGTGGGCTTACACTAGACATCCAAATTATTTTGGTGAAGTAACAGGGTGGTGGGGTATTTGGTTTATATCATTAGCGGTTTCTAATAGTTTGTTTGGTATCATTGGTCCACTGACTATTACGTTTTTAATTTTGAAAGTTTCAGGTATTCCGTTGCTTGAGAAAAAAATGGAACAAAACCCAGAGTTTGCAGACTACAAAAGAGAAACTAGTTTATTTATCCCATGGTCCAAGAGGTGAGTTGAATAAAAGTGTTAGCAACTAAACTGCTCGACTTATTTTAATTATCAGGTATTATAAAAACCTACCAGTGTGCTAGGGTGATCATACAGGAGTCAGAAGTTTTAACTCCTGTGAACGCCCTCACATTGTTTGGCCCCCAGCACACCAACTGGAGGGCCTTTTTTATGTTTAAAAATAAGGTTATTTTGGTTAATTACTGTTTTAAAGACACTGTTTACCTTGACAAATTATTTATCTATGATATTATATCAGCAAGAGTCAATTGATTCACAGCTAGTTTAACGGTTATGTCGCTTATGTAAGTAAAGACAACCGGGCTAGCTGTGAACACTAAAATTGATTCGAGGCCCCAACACTGCGTGCAGTGAGGGGTCTTTTTTGTTGCTAATGTAGAGTGATTTTACTTTTAGTTTCTTTTATAATCGCAACCGATTAATTTGTCTGACCACTAAAAATAAAACGACGGCAATAATTAAGAAATTTATAATGGTACTTAGAAAATGACCGTAATTAAGACTAATAGCTGGCAAGTTCGCAGTTTCGGCTTTTAAAATTAAAACTTTTTCACTTAAATCAACTGGACCAGTTAAAATACCAATTACTGGGTTGATAATATCGTTGACTAAAGAGTTAGTAATTGCGGTGAAAGCCGAACCAATCACAATACCGATAGCTAGTTCAACAGCATTACCTTTAATCGCAAAAGTTTTAAATTCTTGTAAAATAGTCATTAATTTTGATTGTCTTCGTAATCCTAAACAACAAATATATTTTTAGTATAACAAACTATTCTTTAAAAATTGACTTTTAGTTAATAATTATGTTAATAATTTAATTTGATACTTATCTTCATAACCTTGAAAGGGGAAAGTCTATAATGACTAAAGATCAAACGATAGAGATAATTAAATCCTATCAAACTAAATTAAATGAAATGGGGGTATCAGCAAAAGAATATTCCCATGACCACCTTTTACCTTGGGGTTGTGATGTTTTATTAGTAAACCCAGCTCTTGGACATTGTGCCAAAATGCTTGAAGAGATGATCCCATTTGTTGAAGAAAATCACCTCGATAAAGCTTTTAGGTGGCTAGGTTTTATTCAGGGTATTTTGTGGAATAATCAGATTTTCACCTTGGATGAACTTAAGGATCATAATCGATCCTAACTGACTTTTGAGGCTGTGATTATTAAACCGTTTTTATCGTAAGATAAAAACGGTTTTATTTAATTTCATATCTACCCCAAAAATTATATTTTGCTATACTATAATTGAATCTTAATCTTTAATCAAAAAAATATGGATATCGGCAAACAGTCACTTGCTTGGCATAAAAAACATAAAGGTAAATTAGAAACAAAGTTAAAAGCGCCGATTAAAACTCAAGCAGATTTAAGTTTGGCTTACACTCCAGGCGTCGGAGCTGTTTCTTTAGAGATCAGTAAACATAAAAATACTTTACGGGATTATACTAATGTTGGTAATACGATTGCGGTTGTTTCTGACGGTTCAGCGGTTTTAGGTCTGGGCAATTTAGGACCCGAGGGGGCAATGCCGGTGATGGAGGGTAAAGCCGTGCTTTTTAAAGAGTTTGGCGGGGTGGATGCAATCCCGTTGTGTTTAGCTACTCAAGAAGTCGAAGCCATTATCCAGACTGTCAAAAATATTGCCCCCTCATTTGCAGGTATAAATTTAGAAGATATTTCCGCTCCTCGTTGTTTTGAAATTGAAAGTAGATTAAAACAAGAATTATCGATTCCGGTTTTTCATGACGATCAACATGGGACGGCGATTGTAGTTTTAGCTGGTTTAATTAATGCTTTAAAATTAGTTGATAAAAAACTAGCCGAAGCAAAAATAGTCATTACTGGAGCTGGTGCAGCTGGTACTGCTATTACTACCTTACTTTATGAAGCCGGAATGAGACATTATGCTTTGGTTGATTCACAAGGTTTAATTTGTGAAAATCGAGTTAATTTAAATCAAGTAAAAAAAGATTTAGTGACCGCTTATCAAACTAAAAGTCTTGATTGTCAAACTATAAATATTAAAAAATCTTTACAAGAGGTGATGGTTGGAGCTGATGCGGTAATTGGTGTTTCTGGACCTAAGACAATTACGAAAGAGATGGTAGCGAGTATGAATAGTCGAGCGATTGTGTTTGCAATGGCTAACCCCATTCCCGAAATTATGCCTGAGGTTGCCAGAGCGGGTGGAGCTGAGATCGTAGCGACTGGCCGTAGTGATTTTCCAAATCAAATAAACAATGTCCTTGTTTTTCCGGGCCTGTTTAGAGGGTTGCTTGATGTCAGAGCAACAGATATTACCACTGAATTAAAACTCAAAGTTGCAACCGCTTTAGCTAATTACATTAAAAAACCAACTAAGGATCAGATTATTCCAGCACCTCTTGATAAAAAGGTGGCTAAAGTTGTGGCTCAAGCGGTGAAGAAACACTTTAAAAACAAAACCGCTGGTCGATAACTCGACCAGCGGAATGGGAATTTTAAAGAAAAAACTAGATCGATGCACACATCTGTTTGAAATCGACCTGTGGGCCAAAAACATCGACCAGTTCGTTTAAATCCCCGAAAAATTCTTGGACAAAATCGCCAGCAAAACCATAGCCGATGATTCGGCCATTAAAACCTGATTCTTTCAGCCAACGCACAAAGTCTAAAGCGGGCACATTTCCAATTTGGGGGTTGGAAACAACAATGATATCAAAACAGTGGATATTCATCGTTGTTGAACTTGTCATAAAAACTTTCGCACGATCAGCTCGCGTAAAAACTTCAATTGAAGATCCAGATAACCTTGGGTTAAGTGAACTTTCAATCGTCCGTCGGAACAAATTAATTTGTTCCTGTTTATGTTCAATCAACAAAACGCGCATGTCTTTTTCCTTGTGTGTTTGTTAAGACCAAATTGCCAACCGACATAAAAACATTAATTTTGTCTTTTGTAAAGAAAAATGATTGTAGGAAAATATAGACTTAATCGTTATAATAAAATAAATGAATGAATTATTAGTTAATCAAACTTTTTATGAATAAAATTAGCTTAAGTTTGTTTTTACTTATTCTTGTTTTAATTGGTGGGGCAGTTTGGTTTTATTATTCTGATAATCTAAATAACGACCCTAACGAAATTACATCTGATTTAGATATTATTAATGATGAAGACAATCTTGAATCAGAAATTCCAACTCCAGATCCTGAGATTAGTTATATTCCAAATCAAGCTCGGGACTTAATTAAAATAAATAATCCCCAAGCCGGAGCCACGGTTACTTCACCCCTTATTATCACCGGTGAAGCTAGAGGAACTTGGTTTTTTGAAGCCACCGCGCCAGTAATCTTAACTAATTGGGATGGCTTAATTATTGCGGAAGGTTATATCACAGCTAAAGGGGATTGGATGACAGAAGATTTCGTCCCTTTTGAAGGTAGCTTAACTTTTACCACCTCAGAATCTGTGGTGAGCAATCGAGCGTCACTTATTTTAAAGCGAGCTAACCCTTCTGGTTTGAGTGAAAATGATATGGCGGCCGAAATGACAATTTTCTTAGATGAAAATTAATTTCATTTTTTAAAAAAATATTTAACAATTATTGTCAAAACTATTAAAAGGTATATATTTTAATATGTACCTTTTAATTTTAACGTAAATTTAAACTCTCAAATGAAATTAATTAAAATCATCGGCTTGTTTTTGTTTTTATTTTTCATCTTTTTTGGTCAAATAAATCAGGCTTTAGCCAGTGAACCGATTAAGGGTTATTTATTTTATGGTGACGGTTGTCCTCATTGCGCTAATCAAAAAGATTTTTTAGAGACCTTAAAGCTTGATTATCCTAATTTAAAAATAGAAGAAAAAGAAATTTATTTTAATAAAGACAACGCTCAATTATTTCAAGAAGTTACCACTAAGCTTAATGTCCCAGTCGCTGGCGTACCATTTTTAATTATCGGTGAAGAATATTTTATTGGTTACGCCAAAGGTTTGACCGATATGGCAATCAAAAACAAAGTAGACGAGTGTTCAACTTTGGGTTGTTCTGACTTTTTTGCTACTAACCTAGAAACGAACAATCAAACAAAATCAGAAAATGTTACTACCGCAACAAAAATTTTAACCATTCCTATTTTAGGTGAAGTTAATTTAGCTAATTTATCTTTACCGATTTTAGCTATCATTTTAGGTACTTTAGATGGGTTCAATCCTTGTGCTATGTGGGCTTTGTTGTTTTTAATTGGTTTATTGTTGGGCTTTAAAGATCGGAAAAAAATGTGGTTACTGGGTCTGACTTTTATTATAACCTCAGCGGTGGTTTATTTTTTCTTTATGACGGCTTGGTTAAATTTAGCTTTATGGTTAGGTTTTTTGCTTTGGATTAGACTTGCTATAGGCGGGCTTGCGATTTGGGGTGGTAGCTATAACTTAAATAAATATTTAAAACAAAAATCAAATACGTGTGAAATTTCCGGTGGCGAGCGTCAACAAAAAATTCTCACTAAATTAAAAGCGATTGTCAATCAAAATAATCTTTATTTATCCTTAATTGGAATTATTGTTTTAGCAATTTTGATTAATTTAATTGAGCTTATTTGTTCGGCTGGCTTACCAGTTATTTTTACTCAAATTTTAGCTTTAAATAATTTAGCTTCTTGGCAATATTACGCTTATATTGGATTATATATCTTTTTCTTTATGATCGACGATTTGTTAGTTTTTATCTTGGCGATGATCACTCTACAAATTACTGGTTTAACTACTAAATACTATAAATATACTCAATTAGGAGGTGGCATTCTGATGATTATTATAGGATTGCTCTTGATTTTTGCACCTAACTGGTTAATGTTTGGTTAAAATATTCTTTATATTTAGGAAACAATATGTTAACTTGTAAAGATTACAGGTTTATTAAATTTACTTTTTTATGTTTAAAGATTTTTTAATGCGTAAAATGTTAAAAAGCAAAGGAGCAACAGATGCTCAAATTGACCAAATGATGACAATCATTAATAAAGATCCGGCTTTGTTTAAAAAAATTGCGAGCGAAATAAAAACTCGAACCAAAAACGGTGAAAACGAAACTCAAGCTTCAATTACTGTGATGAAAAAATATCAAAGCGAACTTCGAAAACTACAGTCTTAATAGTAAGCCGTTTTTTTAGTTTACTACTAAACAAATAATAATTTATTTACTCATGTCTTTATCAATTGGAATTGTCGGTTTACCGAATGTCGGAAAATCAACCCTATTTAACGCGTTAACAAAAAAAAGTGTCCCAGCCGAAAATTATCCTTTTTGCACCATTGATCCTTCGGTTGGAATCGTGGCGGTGCCAGATGATAGGTTAGACAAGCTCGCCAAGCTGTCTAATTCGGCTAAAACTATACCCCCAGCGATAGAATTTACTGATATCGCTGGTTTGGTTAAAGGAGCTTCAACTGGTGAAGGTTTGGGTAACAAATTCTTGTCTCATATTAGAGAAGTAGATGCGATTGCTGAAGTCGTTAGAATTTTTGATGATAAAAATATTGTTCACGTGGCCGGTAAGCTTAACCCCTTAAATGATGTTGAGGTAATTAATTTAGAATTAATTTTAGCTGATTTAGAAACTGTGTCTAAACGACAAAATAATTTAAGTCGCGAGATTAAACGGGGAGATAAACTAGCGCTAATCGAAAATGATTTATTAACTAAGATTAGACTGGTTTTAGAAGCGGGCAGGCTGGCTCAAACAATTAATTTTACCCCTGAAGAACTAGTACTGGTAAAATCTTTACACTTGTTGTCGATCAAACCAATTTTATATGTCTTTAATCAAAAAAGTGGGGAAGCTAATACTGATACAACCTTACTGGAATCCTTAGCTAAAGATCAAGGGGCGGGCTTTGTTGCGGTTGATGCAAAAATTGAGCAAGAATTATCAACCCTAGAAGAAAGTGACCGCAGTAATTTTAAACAAGAATTAGCAATTACTGACGATGGTTTAAATGATTTGATTACAGCTAGTTATAAATTATTAGGTTTAATCACTTTTTTTACCACTGGTCCTGATGAAACTAGAGGTTGGACAATCTCAGCTGGCTCTAAAGCGCCTAAAGCTGGAACGGCGATTCACACTGATTTTCAAGATAAATTTATTCGTGCTGAAGTTATCGGAACTAACGATTTGCTTAGAGTTGGTTCATACGCTAAAGCTCGAGAATTAGGCTTGGTTCGAACCGAAGGTAAGGACTACATCGTCCAAGATGGTGATGTAATTGAGTTTAAGATATAATTAATAAATTAATAATGTTTTAAAATGAAAAATAAAAAAAATTCTACGATAATAGTTTTGTCAATAATTATAGTGTTTGTCTTATTAGCGGCGGTTGGATGGATGTATTTCAAACAGTCAACTCAAATAAATGAGGTTCCTAATTCATTGTCTGAAGTAAATAATCAAGAGGAGTCTTCAAATTTTAAAATAGCAGAACCAATAGTAGATCAAATGACCGGTACGGTTACTAACCGAGGTGCAACTCCTTCCATAACAATTACTTCACTTAATGGTGGAGAAATGCTGAATCAAAATACATCCTATACTCTCACTTGGAACTATTCTGGTTTAAATAATTCCGATTCCATAACTATTGGTTTTCGAACTCCTAATGAAAATGTATGCTGGGTAGGAAAAACTGTCGCAAGTGATAAAAGATATAGCTTTATTCCAAACCAAGTAAAATGTGATGGAAGCATTTCTGATTTAAAAAGTGGAGGACAATTCAGGGCACAATTAATTGTAGATAAATATGCCGATGGCCGTGGTGTTGCTGACACTAGTGATAGTTATTTCACAATCAAAACTCAGTAAATAATTTGTATTTATTTGCTATGTAAGAACGTCTTGGTAAAATTACAAATAAAACGAGCTTGAAATTCAAATAAAAAGTGAGGAAATCGACGGTATTAATATTTTATGAAAGATGGTGATGTAATTGAGTTTAAGATATAAATAAATATAAAAAAAATATGGACAATACAAATTCAAAATCACTACAAATAGCAAAACAATTTCTTGGAAAAAAAGTTGAAATTGTGTTTGATCGACCACTTGGAAGTAATCATCCAAAACACGGGTTCATTTATGAAGTGAACTACGGTTATCTTGAAGGAGTTAAGGCTCCTGATGGAGAAGATTTGGATGCATATTTTCTTGGGACAGATCAATCATTAAAAACAGCTAAAGGTATTGTAAAGGCAATCGTCCATCGATTAGATAATGATGACGATAAGCTTGTTGTAATACCTGATGCTATCTCAATGACTGATGATGAAATTAATGCCGCTGTAAATTTTCAAGAACAGTGGTTCAAGCATGAAATCATTAGATCATAAGGTGGCAGTGTTATAGAGTTTAAGATATAATTTAACAAACAATTAAGAAGTTTAATTTTTAATTAATTTAAATAATATGGACACAAAATCAATTTTAAAATGGGCGTTAATTTTATCGATCGTCATCGTCCTTAACTTGTTTTTTAATTTTGCCATTGCTTTAGTTTATGATCAACCAGATTACGAAGATTTTTGTGGTGAAAACAATATACCAACTAAAACTGAAATTACTACTGAAACGACTTGTTTAGCAAATGATGGTCAATGGACAGCTCGATCAGAAAATAATATTACTATTACCACAAAACCTGATGGCACAGTAATAGAAAGCCCAAATTCTGAAGGTTGGTGTGACCCAGATTTTACTTGTCGTGAAAATTATGAAGACGCTATGAGTTCATACAATAAGAATGTTTTTATAATTTTAATTACTTTAGGCTTAATTTCACTTAGTATTGGTATTTTTACCTCAATCGCTGGTAGTGCGGTATCGCTAGGTCTTGCTTTTGGTGGCGTCTTATCTTTTCTAATTGCTTCCATGCGTTATTGGTCTGATATGGATGATTGGCTTCGAGTTGTAATTTTAGGTTTAGCTTTAATAGCTTTAATCATCATTGGAATCAAAAAATTTAAAGATTAAGAAAACCCTACTTAAAAAAACTACTACTAGCTTTAAGTTGGTAGTAGTTTTTTTAATTTAAAATTTTGATTTTTAAACTTTTTGTTGTATAGTAATAAACGATATTTTACTTAATTTATGAAAAATTATAATCATAAAAAAATCGAAACTAAGTGGCAAAAATTTTGGTCTGAAAATAACACATATCAAACGGCTAATAAATCAAAATTACCCAAATGCTACGTTTTAGATATGTTTCCCTATCCATCAGGGGCTGGACTCCATGTGGGACACCCTAAGGGCTATATCGCGACTGATATTTATAGTCGCCTAAAAACGATGCAAGGTCATAATGTCCTTCATCCAATGGGTTGGGATGCTTTTGGCTTGCCAGCTGAAAATTATGCAATTAAAAACAAGATTCATCCCAAAAAAGCGGTGACTCAAAATATTGCGCGCTATAAAAAACAATTAAAGATGATTGGTTTAAATTATGATTGGAATCGGGAGATAGACACCACGGATCCAGCTTATTACAAATGGACCCAGTGGATTTTTTTGCAAATGTTTAAACAAGGATTAGCTTATGAATCAAACGAACCAATTAATTGGTGTCCATCATGTCAGACTGGTCTAGCTAATGAAGATCTAGAAGATGGTAAATGTGAGCGTTGTGGTTCGGAGATTGAACAAAAACCAATGCGTCAATGGGTCTTAAAAATTACTAAATATGCTGATCGCTTACTTGCAGATTTAACTAAATTAGATTGGCCAGAGCATATTAAAGAATCACAACGTAATTGGATTGGCCGAAGTGAAGGTTTACTTTTTTCGGCGCCGGTTAAAGATTTAGATCTAGCCTTAGACACCTTTAGTACCCATTTTGAAGCTTTTTACGCTGATACTTTTGTGGTGATTGCACCTGATCATCCCTTACTTAAAACCTTGATCGAAGGCGTTTCTAATCAAAAAGAAATTCTTGATTTTTGTGATCGTCTAATTAAAAATAGATTGTCGAAAAACTATGATAATGATAAAGAACCAGCCGGAATTTTTACTGGTCGCTATATTGTTGATCCCGTTGGTAATGGTGATTTGCCAATTTGGGTTGCTAGTTATGCGATCGCTGATTATGGAACGGGTATTGTTAAAGCCTCTTGTCACGATGTTAGAGATTTTGCTTTTGCTAAAAAATATAAGATTAAATTAAAACCAGTTTTATTTCCGGAAGACAAAGAACTTGCAACTAAAGTTAAAAATTTAGAAATTTGCTATACCGATATGCAACACGGGCTTTTAACTGAACCACAAGAATTTGCAGGTAAAATTGCTGGCCAACATCGAACTCTGATTGCTGATTTTGCTGTTAAAAAAGGTTTGGCTAAGAAAAAAATTACTTATAAACTGCGAGATTGGGTTTTTTCACGACAACGGTATTGGGGTGAACCAATTCCCCTTATTCATTGTGCAAAATGTGGTGTGGTGCCGGTGCCAGATGAAGATTTGCCGGTTAAATTACCAAAAGTAAATAGTTATGAACCAACCGGTAACGGCGAGTCACCTCTAGCTAATATTAAAAAATGGGTTAATACCACTTGCCCAAAATGTAAAGGTAAGGGAAAGCGCGAAACTAATACCATGCCCCAATGGGCGGGATCTAGTTGGTATTATTTGCGCTATATGGATCCAACTAATGATAAAAAATTAGTTGATCCACTTAAAGAAAAATATTGGGCTCCAGTTGATGTTTATGTTGGTGGCACCGAACATGCGACGAGACATTTAATTTACGCTAGATTTTGGCATAAATTTTTATATGATATGAAAGTAGTTTCAACTCTTGAACCGTTTAAACGAATCGGCAAAAGCCTAGGCCTTATTTTAGGAGAGGATGGACGAAAAATGTCTAAGCGTTGGGGTAATGTTGTTAATCCAGATGAAGTGATAGATTTATATGGAGCTGATTCTTTGCGTTTATATGAAATGTTTATGGGTCCTTTTGATGGTGAAATTGCTTGGAGTACTAAAAATATAATTGGTGTTCGTCGCTTTTTGGACCGAGTCTTTAGATTGCAAGCTAAAATAAAAGCAGATACAAAAATAGATTTAAAGTTAGAAAATTTAATTAATCAAACAATTTTAAAAGTTGAAACTGATATTAATACTTTTTCTTTTAATACTGCTATTTCCGCTTTAATGATTTTGGTCAACGCTTTAGAGAAAGAAGAAAATATTAGGAAGACTTACTATATGATTTTACTTCAATTGTTAGCCCCTTTTGCTCCCCATTTAACTGAAGAATTATGGTCAAAAATAGCTTTAAAGACCACCTCGATTCATAAAAGTTCTTGGCCAATATATGATAAGCAAAAAATTAAAAATGAAGAAATAACAATAGCGATTCAAATAAACGGTAAAACCAAAGAAGTAATTAAGGTTAAAACTGGGTTAAATAAGGATTCTTTAATGAATATAGTTAAAGCTAACCCTAAAATTAAAGCTTATTTAAAAGCAAAAACCATAAAAAAAGAAATAGTCATACCTGACAAAATTGTAAACTTAGTCCTTGGTTAAATTTGACTATTTTATTTAATAATGATATAAATAAATCAATTAAAATATAAAATTATGAAAAAGAAATCCGTTATTTTAAATTTCAAGCCTAAAGATTTAGTTAAAAAAATATTAGCTACTTTATCAGACCGCGCTCAAGATGTGGTGGTTAAACGTTACGGCTTAGGCAAAAATTCTACTCCACTTACTCTGGAGGCTATTGGTAGTGAGTACGGTATTACTAGAGAGCGAGTCCGTCAAATTGAAAATTTTTCTTTAAATACCATTCGTAAATCGGATGTTTTTTCGGCTTTAATTTCCCCTTTAAATGAATTAAAAGAGCTAATCGCTGATCATGGTGGAGTTGTTCACGAACAGATGTTTTTAAATGAAATATCTGATGATCAATTAACTAAAAATCAAATTCATTTCTTGTTAGTTTTATCAGAATCTTTTGTTAAATTAAAAGAAAATAATGACTTTCATCATCGTTGGACTATCGACGAAGATATTGCCCTTAAAGTAGAAAACGCTTTGAAGAAGATAATAAGTACTATTTCGACTACTGATTTAATTTCAGAGAATGACTTAATCCAAACTTTATTACTAGAAATAAAAGACTTAGCTGAAGAGACAGCTTTAAATAATGAAATTTTAGCTAAAAAGTGGCTTGGCATATCTAAATTAATAAATCAAAATCCACTAGGAGAATGGGGTTTAACCAAGTCGCCAAATATTCATATGCGTGGAATTAGAGATTACGCTTATCTTGTTTTACGCAGTCATGGTTCGCCGATGCATTTTGAAGAGGTAGCTAAAAATATTTCTAAATTATTTAATCGCAATGCCCATCCGGCTACTTGTCATAATGAACTAATTAAAGATAGTCGTTTTGTCTTAGTCGGCAGAGGATTATACGCCTTAACAGAATGGGGTTATAAACCAGGAATTGTTATAGACGTTATTTCTGATATTTTAAAAAAAGAAGGTCCACTAGCTCGGGAAGAGATTATCGCTAAAGTTTTAAAAGAAAGACATGTCAAAGAAAATACGATTTTAGTTAATTTGCAAAACCCTAATCTTTTTCGTCGCGACAACAGTGGGCGTTATACACTAGCTTAAAGTTTTATTTCCGCTAATAATTTGTTATGATAGCGGTAAATATGGACTCTTTTTTAAATGATTTTTCTGATACTTACGAACTGATTTTAGCAACCTTAACCTATGTTTTTTATTTTTGGCCAATTTTAGGTTTGTATTTAGTTTGGGAAACTTGGCTTACTTATCGTCGTCTTATTTTTATTAATAAATTAGACTGGCTTTTACTTGAAATTAAAATGCCGCGGATTATTGATAAACCACCACAAGCGATGGAGGTGTTGCTCTCTATATTTAATCAAGCTAGACCCGGTACTTTTATCGAACGTTGGTGGGATGGATTTTTGCCAGCCTGGTTTTCACTAGAGATAGCTTCCTTTGGTGGCGATGTACGATTTTTTATTAGAACCCAACCTTTTCTTCGTCAAGCCATCGAAGCTCATATTTATTCTCAATTTCCAGATATTGAAATAAAAGAAGCAGAAGATTACACGGTTAATATTCCTTACAATAAGACTCAAACTGATTGGGATCTTTGGGGTGGGACCTTCCAGCTAACTAAAGATGACCATTATCCAATTAAGACTTATGTTGATTATGGTTTAGATAAATCACCAAAAGAAGAATTCAAAGTTGACCCTCTGACTCCAACTTTAGAAGTTTTTGGTGGAATTGGTCCCGGCGAACAAATTTGGAGTCAAATTTTAATCAAAGCGACTGGTAAAAGATTTAAAAAAGAAGGCTCTTGGTTTAAAAAAGCTGATTGGAAAGATGGGGCTAAAAAAGAATTAGCTAAATTACAAAAGAAAGATAAACCAAAAGAAGGAGAAACAATCAATCTATCTTCTTTAATGCCGACAATTGAGGATAAAGTTGCCTCGGAAGCGATTGAAAGAAGTTTAGAAAAAATAGCTTTTGATTGTGGTTGGCGTATGCTTTATTTAGCTCCCAAAGATCGATTCAATAAAGGGGTGATAGCGGGGATGATTGGTAGCACTAAACAATTCGGTTCGCAACATCTAAATGGCTTTAAACCGCTTGAAACGGTCGGTTTCTTGTATCCTTGGCAAGATATAACAGGTAACAGAACCAAAAGACAAAAATGGCGTTTTTTTGATGCTTATCGCAGGCGGTCTTATTTTTTTTCACCTTATTCTAAAGATAAAAAATTTATTTTAACCACTGAAGAATTGGCGACGATTTATCATTTCCCCGGTCAAGTGGCCACCACTCCAACCTTAGAGCGGATTGGTTCCAAACGATCAGAACCACCAACTAATTTACCTTTTTAAATTTATGACAGAAAATAAACCAAATATTAATTTAGATCCCAATCATCAAGATACTTTTTTATCGACTTTTAATCGCAAGAACAAGGCTTGGATTAATCACCATTTTAGTCAGAAAAAAAATTTAATATTAGCTGGTTTTATTTGTGGTTTAGTTATTTTATTTTTTTTATATTATTTCTTTTTACACCCACCTCGAGATTTTGCAGTAAAAGAATTCATTGAATTACCGAAAGGTGCCACAATTGATGATGCCGGTAAAATTTTAAATGATAATAAGATAATAAAATCAGAAATAGCATTTAAAATATTGTATCGTTTAAAATGGTGGACCGACGACGAAGGTGTAGTTCGAGCTGGTAGTTATTTTTTTGCCAAACCTTTACCGTTATGGCAAGTAGTTTATCAAGTGGCGACCGGAGATTACGGTGTTGGTCATATCAAGGTAACTATTCCCGAAGGGTTAACTTTACGTCAAATGGCTAATGTTTTAGAACGTCATTTACCAAATTTTGATCGTGGTCGCTTTTTACTATTAACCAAAAATCAAGAGGGTTACTTATTTCCAGACACTTATTTTTTTTCACCTAATAATAGCGAAGCTCAAATAATCGCAGAAATGAAAGAAATTTTTGATCAAAAAATACAAGCTTTTGAATCAGACATAAAAAATTCTAGTTACTCTTTCGAGGAAATTATCATTATGGCTTCGATTTTAGAAAAAGAGGCAATCACCGCCGATTCTAAAAAAATAATTGCTGGTATCTTATGGAAACGAATGGAAACTGGTATGAAATTACAAGTTGACGCGGTTTTTCCTTATATTTTTGGCAAAAATACTTTTGATTTAACTAGAGCTGATTTGCGATTTGATTCACCTTATAATACTTATCTCTATGAAGGCTTACCGCCAACTCCAATCGCTTCGCCTGGTTTAGATTCGATCATTGGCGCTCTTTATCCCGAACCGAATGATTATTGGTTTTATTTATCTGATTATGATAGCGAGATGCATTACGCTCGAACTTACGACGAACATTTAGCTAATCGCCGAAAATATTTAAACAAGTAATTAAGTAAAAATATATCAGAAAAACTTTTTTACGAGGTTAGTAAAACTTATGTTACAATACTAATCGCGATTAAATATTTTTAAATTTTATTTATTATGAAAAAACATAATTTAGCTTTTGTTGATGTCGAGACGACTGGTTTTGATCCAATTAAAAATGAAATTATCGAATTAGGAGCGATTATTGTTAAACAAATTCCAGCTGGTAATACGGTTACTTTAGAAGTAATTCACGAATTAGAGTACAAAATTAAACCTCGTCGTCTAGAAACCGCCAACCCGCAAGCTTTGCGCATTAATGGTTACAACGAAGCCGATTGGTTATTTGCGAGCGAATTAGACCAAGTGCTGAAAGATTTTTCGGAGAAAGCCAGTGGCGCAACTTTTGTTGCTCATAATCTAACTTTTGACTTCCGCTTTGTGGAAAATGCTTTTTTAGAATCAGGTGTCGCCAACAAATTACATTATGGCAAATTAGATACTATTTCGATTGCCTTTGCTCGCTTGCATGAGAATGAAAAGGCTCAGGCTTTTTCCTTGGGCGCCCTAGCCAGCCTACTTGAGATTAAAAACGAAAAAGCTCATACCGCTTTGGCCGACGCTCGAACGACTTTTTTAGTTTATAAAAAACTTTTAAATTTAAATTAAAACCAAACTATTTGACCTTAAGCCTTTAGTTCATTATGGTATTAAATAATGAAAGCAAAAAAGCAAGTTTCTATAAAAGTTAATTTTTGCTAAAATCAATGTATGGAAAAACACCCCCTTCATATCAAACATCCCGAACTTCAAACCACCCCTCCAGTAAATCGAGAGGTGAAGCGAGAAGAACGGCAGAGCGAAGAAAAAATCTCAAATGATCCAGCGGAACGTATCGACGCCTACATGGGCCGACTTGAGAATATTTTTCTCAACCCAGACGAACGAATTCGTGAACGAAATCTTAACATGTTCCGCAACAAAATATATGACGCGCTCATCGTAAAGCGTGAAAACTTCCCCGAGTCATATTTCGAGCTCCAGCAACGTATTGCTCGTGAGCGGGGACAAGCGGTAAAGGAAATTCCCGAAAACGTCCGTGAACAAATGATGGACGTCGCAATTGAAGACCAGAAACATTCACTCGATGCTTGGATCGATTACTTAACATCTTCCGATGCTGTCTATCCCGCTTGGTTTAAATACTATGTCTGGAATCAAGTCACTAAACTTTCTCAATTTGACAAGGAGCGCGGAAAATTCACAAAGCGTACAAGTACAACCGTCGCTCCCTATCCCGACATCTATCGTGAACCACTCGCGCAAATCGCTGACATCTATAAAAAGGTAAAAGAAGATAACAAACATCTTAAAGAACCAGAGATCAAAGAAGCCTTTTCCAAGAAGTTCCCAACGCTCTATGCCGAACTCATTTCCAAATCTCTCTCTGCTTCGATGGAAGGTCGAGAAGAAATCAAAGGTGAATGGGTGAAGTATGGACAAGGGAGAGATGGCGATGCGGAAAAACTTTTCCAGTCACTTGAAGGCAAGGGTACTGGTTGGTGCACAGCCGGAAAATCAACCGCCGAAACTCAAATTGAATCAGGTGATTTTTATGTCTACTACTCTAATGACTCACAGGGAGAACCGACCCAGCCTCGTCTTGCTATCCGCATGGATGGAGACCCTTCGACAGGCTCAGGGCAGGCACGGATTGGCGAAGTACGAGGTGTTTTGCCACACCAAGGAGTAGAGCCTTTAATGCAGGAAGTATTAGATGGTAAGCTCAGCGAATTTGGAAGTGAGGCAGATACCTACCGCAAGAAGAGTGAAGATATGCGTGTCCTTACTTCACTTGAACACAAAAAGGAAAATGAACAGCCTTTCACTAAAGACGACCTCACCTT
>Ga0208904_1001147_pt1 | contig 18705 bp, 26 predicted proteins | sample AntAceMetag02UKB_FD_184774 | JGI IMG/M metagenome (GOLD analysis project Ga0208904, IMG submission 184774) | Saline lake microbial communities from Ace Lake, Antarctica - Antarctic Ace Lake Metagenome 02UKB (SPAdes) (version 2) | ecosystem: Environmental > Aquatic > Non-marine Saline and...
CATCATTTTCTACAGCTTTAATGCAGATAGCTTCTGATTGTTCTTTGACATATCGTAGAGCATCGCCATCATTTTCTACAGCTTTAATGCAGATAGCTTCTGATTGTTCTTTGACATATTGTAGAGCATAGCCATTCTTTTCTACAGCTTTAATGCAATACTTTTCATCAGTCCATTGTTCAAAGTCTATCTCTTGTTGTGATTTACCTTCTTCAATTACTTCTATAACTTTAAGTTTTCTTCCATTGTGTTCAATTATTTCTTCTTGTTTTTTTACCATTATTTTCACCTTCTTGTTGTTTATTTGAAACTACCTACTTTAGTGGGTAGAGGGTTTCATTTTTTCACCTTTCCAGCATTTAATTTTCTACACATTTCTCTGATTTCATCTTGACATCCAGGCGAAAACTGAACATAGTCTGCTGCTTCTAAATGTCCTTTTTCAATAACCAAATTCCAATGCATAAATCTTCCAGTTCTAACTTTCCTAATAGATGCAATGTTCTCTTCTTTGTCATTATATACTTCATATCCCCAACCTAAATCAGGATGGTTTGCTTCTGAAAATGTTAGGAATTCCATCTTAGTTCGCCTTGTTTGGTCTTTTATGCATGCTATATGGTGGCAATGCACGACCTTTGAATATTTCATTTGGTTTAGATTTTCTTCTTCTACCTTCAGCGTCATAGACGATAAAGTATTCTGTGCTGTATGCTATACATTCAAACTTCTCAAGATCCTTGATCATATCTGCGCCAGCTTTTCCCATATTATATTGGTTAGCAATTTCTGATGCTTCCCCGGGATTCTTGAAGCATATCAAATACATTGTGTTATCCTTAATAACTGGGGGAAGTTCTTTGAATTTTTGAGTAGTCAGAATAGTACCGATTCGTCTAGGGCCTCCTTCACGAACACATCTTCGTAATAAGAAATCAGCGGATGAGTTTCTAGCTTCACCACCTGATATGTTGTGGGCCTCATCAATGACAAGAAGCAATTCCGAGTTCTGTTTCAAAAACTCAGGATCTTGCTTTTGTCTATTGAATAAATCCTTAACGAAGTACAGAAAATATGTGGCAAGCATTTCTGGTTTATTAGATACATATTCAGTAACTAATACAGGTAAGACACCTGCATGCACGCATGCGGTAAGAGGGTTGTAAGTCACATCTAAGTTCTGGGAAGTCTTCCACGGATGTTGTTTTTCCGAGGATATGTCTGTCATCTTAGTATCAAACAATTCATCAAAGATGGCCCGGATTTTGTTTGCTGTATTCTGTGGAACTTGATGTTCTATCTGCATAAAATCAAGAACATTATTAGCTTCTGCTTCTGTTTTACAATATTTCAGCTTATCCTTGAACCTTGTAAGATACTTCGCACTACCCTCAATTTGGATATAATCCCTATGATTATCAACGATATCTATGAAAGGAATAGTGATATCAAAGCCAACATTCCCCATATATAATTTCTCATAGTCTTCTTTGACTACGGGATGGAGGTATACTATTGGTAGGGGAAGTGGCCTTTCATTTAGCTTTCTTAAGAACATTCTCTGTTTCTTATCTTGGTTTGGCAAACACCAAGTTCCAGTCTCTCTACTAGAATCGTTCAATATCACTATTTTATAATCAAATTCTGGTTTCCAAAAGAATCTAGATACAATACTATGTTGACAGAAGCTTTTCCCTGTTCGCTTCATACCTGTTATTAAGACGCTAGGCATGTCTGGGATATTAGGAAAACAAATAATTTCATTTGCATCTGTGATCATAAATGCTGCTTCCTTAATATATATGGGTTTGGCTTCTTCTTCTTCACCCATCCAACTACTTAATAGGCTATCAATGATTTCATCGCTTCGTTCACCATATGCTGAATAAGAAATATGTCTTCCAGAACCAGGAGATTTTTGTTGATTCTTTTCAAGGTCAATCCATTTTCCATAACCAAGAGCACCAGCTCTCTGACCAACTAATCTAATTTGTTTATTTGAAGGATCATGTTCTACATGAATTGGGTATCTTCCACCAGGCATTTTTCCTAGATGGTCACTCACTTCATTTGTTCTTCTAATTTCATATGTTACATGTTGACCAGGGTCCCATCGTTCTTTATTTCCTACCTTCCTTGATATAATGCAAAAACCCAAATCTTTCAATACTTCATATGAATTTATTTTCTTAATAATTCCACGTTCAACGAACGTATCACCAACATAGTATCTAGTGTTTGGAAGCTTTATATCATACAAATGTTTGGGTAGTTGACTAAGAATAAGCTCTTCTCCTCGGTACATTTCTATACCATGATCTGCAAGAAACTGTCTAGAGAACGAATTAGCATAACTCCTTTGAACAGTATCTTTCTTTCCTTTCGGTCTTCCCATAACAATAACACTTCCTATAACATTAATTTTTTACTTTCTTTACAAACGCAATAACGATTTGATCTTTATCTTGTAAGTCATATCTATCAGCAATATCTGGTGGAAAAGTAATCATCACATTAATATATTTACCTTGCTTACGCCTAAGAATTTTTACTGTTTTGATATCTTCAGGCAAGATATGTATGTCTACTCCCATTACAGATATAATTAATTAAGTTTCAACTATTTAAATGTTATCTTTTTCAGATAAAACTGAAGAATACGTAAGAATCCCGACTATTATCTGATAATTACTCACTATCTTTAAATACGTCCACAACATTCTTTACTTTAGTTTAGTTAAAGATATATCCCTTTGGTCAGGGCTATGTCGTCATATGAGGTTTAGAGGGCATTTTGGTTATAGACTTGCCAACTAGGTTCATGTGTAAAGCAGTGTCGTTATGGTTAACTTAAGTATTTATACTATTATCTGATACAGTTTTGTATGTCAAATGCAATCTGTTATCTTTATTCTTTATTGTTATTCTCTGTACTACATATGCCGGTGTCAAACTCTGGGCTGAGACAACACAACAACCTAACGAGGTAAAGATAATGGCAAAAAACACAAATTGGTTAGTATGGCTTGTCGTTGCTGGAGTTGCGTATTTTATGTTCTTCGGAGCACCTGATTTCTCAGGCGCAGGCACTTCAGACGATGCACCAACAACTGCATGTGGTGTTGAAGACGTAAGTTTCTCACCAAAACTAACAAGATTAGGCAAAGCAGGAACTAGTCTGAGCACAGCAACGTATAACTATTATATCACAACTGATAATTTAGGTACGTCAAGCGCAGCATCAGCAACAACAGTTCCAACAAATTACGCTATGCAAGTAATGTATGGTGAAAATTCTACAACATACTACACACTAGTAAAGAGCGTCGCTTCTGAATGTCAAGATCCTTTCTATGACAGCGTTGCATTAGCACTAGCAGACACAAGTTTGAATTCATTTTATGTTTCAAATTCAGACGGAACTGTTAACAGTGGTTCTTCAGCAGAAGCAATGGGAGCAGACGATACCTTCGAAACAACTGCAACAATTAAAGCAGGAAGCGATGAGTATTACGGAAACCCTTCTAGCGACTGTCAAAATGTAGGAGTACTTGAATATGACAAGACTTATATTTTGAAAGTAACAGGAGACAACCCTACTGCAGTACCAGGATTCTTCACTTACAACAACACTAATTATGACGGAGCAAATGCATTCTACATTCCTAAAGTAGGCGATGGAGAAAAAGCAGAGTTCAATGTCAAAATTGAATCAACAAGTACACAACCAGATGGTACAAATCAACCTATCTTACACGTGTATGATTGTGATGTAGATAAGAACGAGGATACCCTTGAACTTATTGAAGGTGTTGAAGACGAAGACCTTACTACTATTGCTTTAGCAACACAAAATGTAATTGTTAGACTCTCTTAAGAGTTTAACTTTTTTTTATTTTTCTTGACAATACAGAAATAATTGAAATTATGAGGTAATTCAAAAATGGCAAAAAACATGAATACGACTCTGATGATCGTTCTCGTTGTAGTAGGTTTCCTTTTCTACTTTGGCGTTCCCGATTTTGCAGGAGGTCAAGACACAACTGACGATACAGGCGGTGTCTGTAACGTAGAAGATATTACTTTTACACCAAAGATGACTAGATTAGGTAAAGCAGGAACTGTTCTTTCAGGAGCTACAGACAATTATTATATTACCACAAATAATCTAGGAGCAACAAACGGCGGATCAACAGTAACTGTTCCAACAAATTATGACATGCAAATTCTATATGGGGAAGCATCAACTACCTATTATACACTTGTCAAAACTGTTGATACAGAATGTTCAGATCCAAAATTCGATGCTGTTGCATTAGCACTAGCAGATACAAGCTTGAATTCATATTATGCTTTGAATTCAGATGGTTCTGTTAACTCTGCAGGCGCAGAAGGAATGGGCGCAGACGATGAATTCGAAACAGTAATTACTGTGAAAGCAGGTACTGACGAATATTTCGGAAACCCATACTCTGACTGTCAGAATGTAGCTGTACTTGAATACGACAAAACTTTCATTTTGAAAGCAACTGGCGACAACCCAACAGCTGTACCAGGATTTTTCACATACCATAATGCAACATATGATGGTGCAAATGCATTCTATATACCAAAGTCTGCAGATGGTGAGAAAGTCGAATTCAACATCAAAATCGAATCTACTGCAACACAACCAACAACTGCATCCGCAGATCCAAGATTACATTTGTATGACTGTGATGTAGATAAGAACGAGGATACCCTTGAACTTATTGAAGGTGTTGAAGACGAAGATTTGAACAGAATTTCACTGCAAGTATATAACTTGACAGTAAATTTGAGCTAAGCTAGCTCTTTTTTTTATTTTTTTTTATTTAATCAAACCGAGGTAAAAATAAATGGCTAGCGATAAGCAATTAAACTACTTTAAGTTCGTTGTACTGTTCTTGCTATTTCTATTGCTAGCATTTGATCAAGACTTAGCTATGATTTATTTATTAATTATGTTTGGAGACTTTATTTGGTTCAGAAGCGACAATTTCATTTCATTTCCTATTTCTCGTGGTAAAGCAAGCAACTTCAAAGTATATCTAGAAAGCATCATTGGCCTAGGAGTTTTCCTAACCTTATCAACATTACTTGTCAGCTTTTTCTCACCACAATCACTAACTAACTCTGGAATTATATCTGGGGCACAATCAATTTTTCATCTTCTTGCAACCTCAACTCCTATATTAAAAGGCTCAAAAATTCTTACATTACTTGGATGGGGTGTTTTAGTACCTATTATTGAAACGTCCTTTTTTAACGGACGTTTGCTTGAAGGCTTCGCAACTTATTCTGAAAAGATTACAGGTAGAAGAGTTTCTGTTCAGAAACTATCAACACAATTATTTATTGTTGTATTAGTTGTTGCTTCATTCTTTACAATCTTTCACATCACAGCAAAAGGAATTCAATCAATTCCATTACTTATCACATTCATGTTTTCAGTAATTTCTTCAATCTTGGTCATTAGACACCAGGAATTGAAAGGTGCAATATTTATGCACATTGTAACTAATTCAGCTGCTGTAATGAGTGGACTGGGGTGGATCTAAATGGTAGATTGGCGAGATAATAAATGGATTCGAGCTGCTGTTGGTGGAGGTTTTGTTCTTTACTTTCTTTCAACTTATACACAATATCCTGTTTTTACATCAACTATTATTACAGCATTATTATTTGCATTTATTCCAGAACTTATTGAGAAATTAAGAATACCTCATAAATTTTTATGGGGAATACCTATTTTGTTAGTTTTGGCTGGGATGTATGAAAATGGATTAGGTGGATCAGGAGGATTAACAACTACAACTCAAACACCAGCACAAAAAGAAAAGAATATGAAATTACTATTTGTTGTTGGAGCATTAGCATTTATCGGATATCAAGCTGGATGGTTTGGTAAAAGTAAAGGCAAAGGGAGGAAATAAAAATGGCATTCAATTTTAAAAAAGACTGGATGAAGTTATTAATAACATTATTAGCGGTAACAACAGCTTTTGGATTTGGAGACGCTTGGCTCTCACACGATTGGCAAATGTATGCCTTTAGTGCACTGGTATTGTTTACGCTTTGGTTTAAGAAATAAGGACCATAAACAACAATTACATTCATTTAGGTTGGGAATCTAAATACGATGGGGCCTACAATTACGGGAAACACAGATCAAGACCGTTATATTGGCCTTCAATCCGTTTCCGGCTAGCGAGTCAGCAATGACTCGTTACCGGTCTTTTTTCCAAAAACACAATGACAAAAAATGGTAGACTTTACAAACATATCAAGGGCGCTCGGAGTTCCACTCACATCAGTGTACTTACTATTGGCAGCACTTGCAGTTGTTGTTTACATTATTTACAATCAAACTCCAGACAAGGATAAAAGAAAGAAAGTCCTTTGGGGAACAGTAGCAATAACATTATTGTTACTGGGAATGTCAGGTGCATATCTTCCAGAAGATGAGCCTCCACTAATAATTAATGAGAATACACCTGATTGGCAAAGCGATTATAATTTTTTAGCAATGGAACAATTATTAACATACAATGATGATATTAGTAATACACCATACTATGATTATAATCATATGACAATTGTGGATATTGCAGAACAGATTGCAGCTGAATCATCAACATCAAGAGAAGCAATCGAAAAAACCACACGTTATGTATATGAAAATGTCCGATATATTATAGGAGAATCTGATACATCATGTTTCTCCGGAACAGCACCAGTAATCCTTGAAAAAGGAACAGGACAATGCGACACACAATCAATTGTCGTCATATCCATTTTAAGAAAAATGGGTATTGCAGCAAAACCAGTTGGCGGATGTATCTTTGTTAACTCAAATTATAGGTTACAAGCGATACTATCACAATCCTTTACTGACATATTCCGAGCACCTCAATATGATGAGCTCGCAAATGTTGATCCGGATGATACTACCTTTTCAAGGTCAGTTGATTATTCCAGGAAAGGTGGATTGCATGCGTATTTAATTGCATGGACTCCAGAAGAAGGATGGATTCCTGTTGAAGCAACAGCAGGAAAGATTGCCGACACAAAGGTTTACACATATCATGTGGAGTTATTTCCAGATGATAATAAGAAAGATGATATTTGTGTATCAAAAAACTGGTACTACGCTAAAGCTTGTCAAACAAGCAATCTAGAACTCCTGGACAAATACGGTCTGGGCGTTGTCACAGAGGTGTCACCATAATGGCTAAAACTAATGTAAGAAAACATAAAAGGAAAGTAAAGAAAGGAAAAAAGGTTACAGTTAGAAAGCACTCTAGAAAAAAGAAAATACGAAGAGCACATATTCCTTCAGGAAGAAAACCAGGAAAACAAACAAGACAATTTTCCTTATTAAATTCAACAGAACTTACAAATCAAGCTTTAGAAAGACTCCAAAGTGACAGAGTTGAAAGACAACTCAAAAGAGGAAGATTATTAGTCAAAGAAGCACAAAAGAGAATGGTTGAGGAAACTAAAGTTAAGAAAGATAAGTTTGATGCTAGTGATGATAGTCAATTATCAGAAAGGCAATTAGCAAGACAACAATCAAAATTACAAGCTGACTTTGCTAGTAGACAACAAGAGTCTCAAGATTTTCAAGATAAACAAGAGAAGGCAAAGAAAGATGATATGAAATACGCAAAGAATAAAGTTAGATTACTTGAAGGTGCATTAAATAGAATACAAACTTCAGATGGTTCTGACCAAGATTTATTTGCAGATTTTGCAGGAAGACGTGGAGCTTCAAAGAGAAGTGTTGCATCACACCTTAGTGATTTAGAAGCACTTGGAAAACAAGGAGTTAAGATGAAAGATGCATCAGGACGACTTGTTGATGTATCTGCGGTATCAAATAGATTAAGAAATGAATTTGAAGATGTTATTACACCTATTCAGAAACGTGCAACTGCAGCAGAACTTGATAGGATTAATTCAATTACTTCAGTCAGACAAAAAGAAAAGGAAATGAGAAAGTTTGAAGAGAAATTACTAGATCCAGACCAACCATTCCTTTCATCTGGAAAAATAGAATCAGATACTCCATTCATAAGAAAAAGAATTGGTGTAAATGAAGCTCGAAGAAAAGCAATTGCAGGATTAGATCCTTTCACTACTGCTACATTTGAAGAAATGTTAACAGGATTAACACCTAAGGAAAGAAGAAAAGTAAAAGAAATGGATCTTGTATTAACAAAGAATGGTGCATTTACTAAAGAAGGCCGGTTGATTACTTCAAAATACACTGGATTATTAACAGTTCTTGGTAGACCATTCACACCTACACAAGTTAGAGCAAGGGAAGATTTTGCACAGCAAATGTCTGGTGAAAGAGAAAGAGCACTCACTAAGAGAAATATTGACTTAGATAAGTTCACCGACTTCACTAGTGTTTCAAATAAGATTGAAGATTTATTAATATCAACTACTGGTAGTAAAATCACTCCAGAAGAAGGAGATAGAATAAACTTCCTTACAGATAAAATTACAGACTTCAAAGGAAAAGGAAGGTCTGAAGTAAGCAAGCTTAGGTCAAAATTAAACAAAGAACAAAGAAAAGAAATCAACAAAGTTAATCCAGACTATGCAAAAGTAGCTGTCTTGGAAAACACAATAAAGAACTTATGATAAAATGGTAAGAGATAAATCACAAATGATGTTTGACATTGCAGTAGTCATTGCGATAATTATTGCGGTCTATTACATCAAAACACAAGCAACTGGAGATGTTATTGGTCCGTTTGAAGGATTGCAAGCATTCTTGAGGGTGGATTAAGATGGCATCACAAAATAGATCATACGCATTTTATTCAAGCAAGGTATTGTATTATGTAATACTTTTCATAAGTTTCGTTGTTGCAATCAAAATATTCCCTTGGATATTAGACCAACTCCCACAATACATTAGTTCATATATATCATACGATTGGATGTATGAATGGATAGCATATGCTATTACATTCTTTTCAGCAATCTATCTTATTCCTGAAGTCGGGTTTTTGTTATACAAGAGCCTTTCGGAAAAATAAACCATATACGGAGGTAACCACCATGGCAAAGAAAAGAAGAATGAGTCGAAAAACAAAGATGAAGATTTCCCGTGCGTTGAAAGGAAACAAAAACGCTAAAGGAAGACATAAGAAGCGAAGACGATAAGTTTTTGTTTTGAACATTTTTTGTTTTAAGTAATCAAAATATAATTTACGGAGGTAAAGAACATGGCAGCATTAAAACCAAAAGAAATGCTTAAGATAACTGTCTTAGGTACAACAGTTGTAGTATTAACCCCAATCGTTGGAGGTTTCCTAGGCGGCATAGATTTATTATCTACAAGCATTTTTGGACTTGTAGAAGTTGGCACAGCTATCGCAGCTGGTATTTCAGCCTGGATCGCAGATTTTGCAATCACTAAATGGTGGAAATAATCCATCATTTATGTTTGCAAACTGTTTGACGCAGGCCGCACTGGAATAAGTCAAACAATGAGTAAAACGTGTGGTCTCTTTTTTAAGGGGCTACATGCTTTTACATTCCTGACAAACAACTAAAATGGCAAGATACAGCTTACTTGGATATTGGCAAAACCTTTACGTTAGGGTTACCGCTATATCAGTAGCTATTGTTTTTTTATTATTGTACAAACAATTTCCAGATCCCATGAGTATATTTGTGGCACTTTTAGTAATAACTCCTTCAGCATATTTACTAGGGTTTTATATAAAGAAACCTAGTATCTTATCAGTTGGTGGTTTAGGTGCAATCTCATATTTTGTATACTCATTTATTTTTTATTTTTTTAAGCTAACAACAGAAATAATGGTCCTACAACAAGAGTTTCAGTATGGATTAGTATTCGGCGGATTAACAGGTGTAGTATATTGGATTACAAGAAGGCGTTAGCAGTCTTCATTATATTGATAGTAAATATCGGATTGGCGACTGCATTGGAACGTATCCATATAGACATGGATACCAATAGGACAATGAGTAAACTAGAGTTCAATAAAGAAATAAAAATGGTAAAACCAACAAAGATAACAAAGACTGAAGAACCAGGGCATGTAAATTATTTACCTGCTGGTGTGTATTCACTCAGTGTCAACCTTGAAAAGGATAGGGCTGATGGAGATATTGACTTCATGAATATGTTAATGCAAAATGCTGCAACAAATAGAGATATTGGTAGCGATTGCACTGGTGAACCAATCTTATCTAAACTGTTTTTCTATAAATCCCCCAAGGTTTGTTTAGAGAACATTAAGCCATTTCCAGTGATTTGGCGTGTCTTCGCTCTCCAGGACCAATCTCAATTTGACTCTAGTCAGGTCCTGGGCAACGAAGAATTCTGCTTTGAAGCAGATAGACATGAAACATATTTAGTAGATGAATACGATTGCGCTGATCAATGCTTATGTTCAGGGTTTACTAATCAAAGATGCGAAGTCAGAGACGGACATTTACAGATGTTAAGAACAAGAAATTGTGCACCAGACAATTGTAATACTGAAGGTATATGGGTTGACTGGGTTGACACATCTGTTGAAGGATGTGATTTAGTTTTACAAGGATGCCGGGATACGGATGCTGGCCTTGATTATAATAATTATGGAACTTTATCATATCGAGGAGATAATATTAGAGATGTATGTCAACAAGAACATATCTTGATTGAACATTACTGTGGAGAACGTGGTGCAATGAGTGTTCAGATAGCATGTGATTGTGAAGATGGAGAATGTAATGGGGCTTACTATTACAATTTACCAAAAGGAACTTGGTCATATGAAACAGTTCAACTTCAAGAAGATGACACAATCTGTCATTTATCTGGAGAATCAATATTAATGAGAATTAATAATCAAACAGTAGCAGATAGTTGTCCTGATGGAACATCATGTGCTCCTCTAGGGAAAAACTCTTTATGTTTACCAGAAGATGTTACAGAAGTAAGTGTATCATCTTTCTCAACTTTCCTAAATCAAATAACAAGGTGGTTTAATAATGGCAAATAAAAATCCAATGATGAATTTAGCATTCATGGGGACAGGCATATATTTACTTATGATATTCCTTATAACAAAAATATTCGATCCAGTGTCCTATATATTATATGCAGGTATTGGTGTATTTGCAGTCATGATTATGACTAAAAAGAAAATGACTCCTCAGAAGTATTTTATGATAGGTGCATTAATTCCTATTGTATATAACTTTGGTGGAGCATTACTTGGATGGTTTCAAGTTCCATTACCACAAATCTTTGCAGGGGCTGTGTTCCAAGGTGTAGTATTCTTCCTTCTATCAGGAATGAAAGGAGGCCGAAAATGAAGAAGACAATAATCTTTGGATGGATCCTAGTTATGATTATGGTAGTTAGTCTTGTAACTGCATTCGTTCCATTAGTTCCATCAGGTGGAGATAAAGTTATAGCAGAAGAGGATGTGAACCTTCCAAGAACACTCAAGGTTATTAATGGAAAAATTGAAGGTGCACCAACAGATGCTGCACATTCTTTTGTAGGTAAATCAATTTCAGATACTTCTTTTGCAAGAGAAGATTTTGTTCCAGAAAGAGTTCAAGCTGCAATTGGTGGAAGTTATAGTTGTGTTAGGGATGGAAGTGCTTATTCATCAAGTAGACCATATAAAGGTTCAGCTGATTGGCCAAATTTCCAACCAGGAGCTTCTTGTGCAATAGGAGATTTTATTGCTTATTATTCAGAAAATAGATATGGCTCAGAACCATCTTATATATTTGGAGAATTATGGAAAAAGACAGCTGATTGGGATAAACCTTTGTTTAGTCGCTATTCAACAACACAAGACGACTTACCTTATTTAGTTAAGTACGCATGTTATGATTGTGATATAGATTCAGATGATGATTTTGAAAAAGGATGTCTTACTCAAGATGAATCAGCATGTGTAGGTTACAATGATAATTTATGTCCATGTACAGGTTCTGATAAAAATGCATGTGATAATTGGTATGGGGTTGAAACTGCATGTCGACTTGAAGTAACTGAAGAAATAGAACGTCATGTTAAAGTATGTAATGGTGATGATTTAATTTGGTTTAGTTCAACTGGACGAGATACTGGAATTACTGCAGAATACTGTGATGATGGTTGCTGGCCCGGAGCTAATCAATGTGATGAAGATACTGGTGGCGGAAATGATGGAGATCCAAATGGAGTTATTGAAATTACAAATTTACATCTCTCAGGAGGAACTTACACTCCAGGACAACAGTTATCTTTTTCCGTGTCTGTAAAGAATACAAAAGATGAATCAGAAATTGCAGATATTGAAGTAGGTATATATTGTGGACCTTTGAAAGCGCATGCAGGACTTGCTGATTTAGGTTATTATACAAGAGCAGCATCTGTTGATGATTATGACCAACCTTGTGTTGCAGGAGAAGAAAGTTTTGTACAAAGAAAGAAACTAACTTTATCTAGTGAAGAATCTAAATCAGTTTCAACTTTTACATTAACAGTTCCCGAAAATGGAGATTATGGTAAGACAGATATTCCTAACTGGGCAAGTGCATCAGATCCTATTTGTTATATTAAAGCAGATACTTTTGATAAGTGTTGGAGCGAAACAGGAGATAGCACATCACCTGGATATGAAGATACAAATACTGCATGGCAAGTTCCATTCAATGTAAACACAGGAGAAATTATTGATCCAAATGATATTGTTTGCTGTGAACTTGATAAGACACAGAATGAAGCAATGGAAGAGTATATTGAAGCAGTTGGAGATGTTAAAGCAGCATCTAAATTAATTAGCTTTGGAAATACAGCAACAAATAAAATTACAAATTTTATGAATACTGCATGGAATATCCTCACTTTGGGAAGTGGTGGAAATCTCTTTGACTTATTTTCATTTTCAAGAACAGAAGCTGGTGTTGGTGGATTAGGAGATTTACTTGATAATATCCCTGCAGAACAAGCAGATGCTAACCTAAAGATGTTAACAACAGAAGATATTTGTACTAAGGAAGCTGGAACTGTTGTTGATGTAACAGAAGCTGTATGTACAGAATCTATTCATGATTATGCAGAAGCATTCAAAGAAGTTGTTCAAGAACAATGGATAGATAACCCAGATACTTGTTCAGGAGATTCAGACTGTCCAACATGGGCACCACAGTGTGGTTCAGATAACACATGTAAGATAACTAATCTATGTTCAGCTGGAGATAGTTGTGTACAAGATGAAATGTGTAAATCTGGTGATTTAGTATTAGTTAAGAATAGATGTGTTGATGGTTGTTATGTACCTACTGGAGAATCATGTCCTGCAGGATCAATCAATCCTTGTGATAGTTTAGCAACTATTTCAGAATGTATTGCAGCATGGTTTAATAGACAAGAACCTAATGGGGAAGAAGCAACTCTTGAAGAAAGCGAAGACGATACATCAGAGTGGTGTATTAAGCGAGGACTTATCTTTGAGTTTTGTTATCCAAAGAAAGATGGAATATTTCTTGATGACCTTGATCAGATAAACCAATTAACTGTATGGGAAGAAGGAAGTAAAGGATACTTAAAAGATCCTGAAAATCCATTATGTCTTGTTGGTTACGGGGATGTGCAGTGTGTTGAAGGCGCAGAATGTCTTGCAGCTATCAATGATGATAGGGATAAATATAAAGAGAATAAAAGAGTATATGATGAATTGAAAGATATTGTTAGATCAAATAATGCTCAATTCAATGATGCTGTTAAGTGGGTAAGTCCTTTAAACTTAATAGGTAAAGGTTTCGCATGGATTTTTGATATTGAATCAGAAACAGAAAAAACAATTGAACAATTTGGTGTATGTGCTTGGGAAGAACGTGGAGTTGTTGACAGAGCAAAAGCTTGGTTAGCAGATGCATTAGGACTTCAAGGAGATTCATTAACTTACACATTCTGGGGAATTGTAGGTGTTGCAGGATTCCTTCTTGTAATGTTACTTAAACCACCAAAACCAAGGAGATTTTAGAATGGTATACAATTGGCGTATGTTTGAAAATGATATGAGGCGACACGGGAGCGCAATCATGATAGGTGCAGCTGTAGGTGCACTTGCAGCAAACTACGCTATTAGTCAAGGTGCTGATCTTAACTCTATTATTGCAGCCGGAAAAGGGATAATTGATGATGCATTAGGCCGTGGAGCAGCACTAGACTTAGCCAAAACAAAAATGTATACTGTATTTATGACATTAGGTGGATACATTGGTTACGCAGCTGATAAATTTATGTTTTCACGAAGGAGGATGAGATAATGGGTAGAAGCAAACCACTCACTCCAAGAGAAATTTTATTAAAAAGAGAACAATTAGCTGGAAGCCTTGCTGGTAAAGATATAGAAGCGCAATCAGAAAGATTCAAAGCACAACAAAGACAGAAATGGGAAACAGATAGAACTGACTTTGAAAGAACAAAAGAAAAAAGAGTTGCAATAGACTCATTTGTAAACAGAGGCCATACTCGAATGGAGACTGCTAAAGGCTCTTTCGGATTAATGGCAACAATAACAAAAGTTGCAATAATTCCAATTGCAATTGGTTTATTAATACTTGGTCCGGGAGTTGGTGCATTTGTAGGAATACTTAATGCAATGACTTGGTGGGCTTGGGCATTACTTATTGTAGGATTAATATGGTTTTGGAGGATGAGATAAAATGTTAAAAGAAATAGGAAAATGGTTTAACAATAAAAAGAACCAAAGAATGTTTTATCTAGGCATCCTTGCATTAATTATATTCAATTATCTTAACCCATCTCCTGGAAGAGCAGGTGTTGTTGCTTGGATGGCATTCACAGGAATAGCATTACTTGCATTAGGTATTGCATTGTTTTTCACAGGTCCTGGGGCTATAGTTGCAATTCCAGTTTCCGTTGGTGGATTATTTTTAGTCTTATTATCTGGAGCAACGCAAAGTATTCAAAACGCTTTTGGCGGTATAAATATCGCATATATAATTTTAGGGGTATTCGGAATAATGTTCCTTGTACGTTCACGGAGAAGATACTAGGGTGATTTAACATGGTAAAAAAAATGAATAAAAATAATGTTTTGATGATGGTCATTGGACTATTTGTTATCTTAACTGTATTTTCAAATACAGATGGACGGCAAGCTATACCAGAATATGATGATGTACAGAGTCATTATCTTATTGAGATAACTGATTACGATGCAGAAGTTGAAGTAGGTGATCTATCTACAATCAAAGCAAAGGTTACTAACCAAGACCAAATAGCTTCACGTATGTATGTGCAGTGTTCTATCTTAGACCGAACAGATCACCCTGATTGGTTAACAGATACACTTCTCCAATCTATCCAATACTTACCTGAGAATGACAATTGTGTTGATGGTGAACCCTACACCCAAACAGGAATCGTTGAATTAGGTGCAGCAGGAGAAGCAACATACACATTTACAGTATCTGTCCCAGATAATATTGGTGGAGATAATGTTGTTTATTGTGGTGCTTATGAAAGATGTTATTCAGATAGTGGAACACCCGATGATGGTACAGATGATATAGATCCATTAACTTCTGATGAAGCAATGATTCCAATTACTATAATTGCAGCAGATGATGACGCTGGTAATAATAATTACAATTCAGAAGGAGATTCATGTTCAGCTACTACAGAATGTGGTGGATGGTTATTGAATAATATTGAATGTGTAAATGGATATTGTGTAGAAGGTAACGATGTTGAGAGTGGCACATCTGATTGGGATTTAGGATTTGATTTCCCTGGATTATCAGATATTAAACTGAAAGAATGGATGGGTGAACATAAGTTCATATTAATCATTGTAGGACTTGTTGTATTCCTTGTAGCATTCATGACAGTTTACAGCACACCAAGGCAAAGGCCTCAATTTTAGGTGATAAAACATGGCAGCTAAAAAAGACCAAAAACTATTATTCATTATTGTTTCAGTAGTTGTACTGTTCTTGTTATATCAACAAGGTTTCCTTGGTGCTATTGTTAAGACATGCGAAACTCAAGAACCTAACAATATCTTTGATATGTTAGATATTGTGACAGATGGTTATAATGGAACAGCAGAATTGACAGCAGTCACAACAGTACAGCATCCAGATGGCCTAAAAGAACTAAATACATACCATACAGTGAGTGCATTGGGTGTTTTAGACATAATTGATGTGGCTACATTATCTTGTGATGAGATGCTTGGTATATTAAATGAACAATACTCAACAAGTTACTTTGTCAATCTTGGTACAAATGAATCAAGATTACTTTATGCAGACGGTAACTATTGGTGGTGTAACTCAAATGATAATCTTGGTATGAGGACATCAGATCCTTTAATCTATTCAAAATATGATGATGGGTTTGAAATATGTAGATTTGATTATGTTGATGATCCAGTGAATGAAACAGCAAGTTTTGAAGAAGAAACAGATATACTGACAACAACTGATACAGGAACTTCAACTTACACAGCACCAGCAGAAGAATCTAGTGGACTCACTCAAAAATTAATCATGGTATTTGCTGTATTATTCATTATCTACTATGTAATGTTTGAGAGAGGGCCAAAGAAAGGTCTGGTAAAAGGACATCCTTTTAAGAAAATGTTCAAGAGGAAATAAAATGGTAATCATGAAAAAAGAAAGTACAAGTACTCGCTCAACTATAATAATGATTGGTGTTGCTGCATTAGTATTTGGAGCTGGTGCCTCATTTGGTACCTTCAGAATAGAAGATTTATTCAGCCCAACAGTGTTATTATTCCTAGGATTACTGACTTTTTTATATTTCAGAACACCAAAATAACGGAGGCTTAAAAATGTTGAAATTAAAAACACTATTAAACTTAAGAACAGCGTATTATGTTGGTATCTTAATGTTGGTCATTAATACAATGCCAGCAATAAGAGACTTTTTCGCTGGGATCCTAGACTACGAATTTGTATCAGGATTTTCAGTGATATTCGTAATTGCTTTACTTACTGCAATCGGTGCCATAGCGGCATACAATAGAAAATTATAATCGGAGGATAACAAAAATGGCTGTAGACGCATTTGGAAGACGAAGAGGTCTTGAGCTCGATCTGTCAACTATCATTATCTTAGTGGTACTGACTTTAGTATTATTCCAGGCAATGGGATTAATGTTCGGTTCTGCTTTAGGCTTTGACGTAAAACTAGGTCCTGTTTTTGTACTACTACCTCTGGCAATATCAACTGTACTAGCTGCAGTGATGACAAAGAAATTAGTGAAGAATCAAGAAATTACTAAACAAGACACATTCGCTCTTGTAGTAATCTTCATCATAGCATTATTAGTGTTATTTTTCCTAAGAGACTTTGTGCCAGAAATATTTGAGCAATCAATAGTACAACTGCAATCAATGATAGGTATGTAGGACTATCTGAGGTGGGAACTAGTGGAAGAGAATAAACAGAGACTCACTGCAGACTTATTAGCATCCGTATCGGGTGTTTTAATATTCATAAGTCTTGCACACTTCATAGACCTAAATGGGTTTTCAGGGATATCCCCTGTTCTCATTATACTAGGGGTTACTATGCTTTTCTTTCCATCTTGGTACTTACATTTCCTCAAACCAATACATTTCATCAGCAGACCATTGTTACTAACTGTATCTCATATATTGATCTTCATTGGCCTGAAGACATATTTGAGCCAGTTCATATCAGACTTTTGGATATACTTTTTATTGGCAGGGATAGTATTCTTGAACTACAATAAAGAGATCGCAGCCAAAATGTTTAAATAGTTAAAGTTATTACTTATAGGAAGGTCGACCGCAAAATGGGTATGTTAAAAAAGTTACTGTTAGGGTTTATTTTAAGTGTCCTTCTAGTTACATTCTTCTCTGTTTCTGTTTCTGCAACTCCTACATTCTCATCAACAACTTTAACTCCATTATTTCCTACAACATCAGATGACCTTGTTTTACAATGTACTTTAGATGGTTATGGAACTACTTCTTCATATGAATATAAGTTTGTTGTTGATGGTGTTTTAAATGAAAGTGGTGCTGTATTTAATAATGAATTATATAATTCATCAGGGTTAGATGTGACTAATATTTCTTTTTGGATAGATACAAAAAGGATCGATGATAACACTTCTATGTCTATATCATGTGTTGAACCTATAGGTGGGTCTTGTGAGGTGAATGCAATATCTTATAATAATACATATGGGGATCTAACACAACTCCCTGGAAGTATGAATATATCTGCAGTAGCATCTACTTTTCAGGGGGATCTTATTCCTGGAGAATCCGCAGGATTTGTAGTATATGATACTGGTGATTTCTATGGTTATATTGAAGGATTTACTTGGAATTCATCATATTATACAACTACAACTACTGATTGGGTAAGTCTGCATGGGGCATCTGCACTTTATCCAGGTATAAAAATAATCAATTCAACATTAGGATTTGTAGCGTATACTGAAATAGCTAGTGAGACGGCTAGAGCCACTCTTTTTAATTGGAATACAACATATGCTCCTTCTATTTCTAGTTTTACATCTATTAATTACTATAGTAATAATGGTAATAATGTTGGCTTTCATCAGATTGATAAAATATCAGACACTTCTGTTATTGTTGGTTTTGCAGATT
>Ga0208904_1001148_pt1:0-15000 | contig 18701 bp, 28 predicted proteins | sample AntAceMetag02UKB_FD_184774 | JGI IMG/M metagenome (GOLD analysis project Ga0208904, IMG submission 184774) | Saline lake microbial communities from Ace Lake, Antarctica - Antarctic Ace Lake Metagenome 02UKB (SPAdes) (version 2) | ecosystem: Environmental > Aquatic > Non-marine Saline and...
AGATCAAGAAGGCAATTGAAGATCGTTTTAACGTTCAGGTAACTAACGTCAGAACGATGAACAGAAAAGGTAAAGTGAAATCAATGACCGTTCGCAGCGGCGGACGAGTAATCCGGACAGAAGGTAACCGATCAAATTGGAAAAAGGCGATCGTAACCCTTGCTAAAGGAAATAGAATTGATTTCTTTGAAGGCGAAACCGCTGTTTAAGGAATAGGAATAATATGGCTTTAAAGAGCTACAAACCGCACACTCCGGGTCAACGTTATAAAACCACATTGGTTTTTGACGAATTGACTAAGAAAGCGCCGGAAAAATCACTGCTAAAACCGAATCCGAAAAGCGGTGGTCGTAACAATATGGGTCGCATCACCTCCCGCAGACGCGGTGGTGGGCACAAACGCCAATACCGTATGATTGATTTCAAGCGGAATAAATTTGGTATACCAGCTCGCGTTGCAGCTATTGAATACGATCCCAATCGTTCGGCAAATATTGCCTTGCTTATTTATGCAGATGGTGAAAAAAGATACATCATTTGCCCCGCAGGCATTACAGTTGGCGATCAGCTGATATCCGGTCCCGACGCACCCGTTAAAAAAGGGAATGCGTTACCATTAAAAGAGATCCCTGCAGGTACTCAAGTTCATAATATTGAAATGAAGCCGGGCAAGGGAGCCCAAATTGCCAGAGGCGCGGGCGCAGGTGCTCAGATCATGGCAAAAGAGGGAAAATATGTCACTATCAAGCTTCCTTCGGGTGAAATGAGATTGATCTTGGATGCCTGTCTTGCCACTATTGGTGAAGTTGGTAATAAAGATCATCAGAATGTTACCCTTGGGAAAGCCGGCCGCAATCGCTGGAAAGGCAGACGTCCGAAAGTTCGTGGTGTTGCTATGAACCCGGTTGATCACCCCATGGGCGGTGGTGAAGGCAAAACCTCTGGTGGTGGACATCCACGTACACCTTGGGGCAAACCGACCAAAGGTTATAAAACACGTAAGAAAAATAATCCGAGCAACAAGTACATTGTTGCACGTCGGAAGAAAAAGTAAAGGTGAATACATATGCCTAGGTCATTAAAAAAAGGTCCTTATGTCAATGAATCACTGCTAAAGAAAGTGGATCAAATGATGGAATCCGGTAAGAAAAAAGTTATTAAAACTTGGTCTCGCCGCTCTACCATCACACCGAATTTTGTCGGTTACACTTTTGCAGTGCATAATGGCACGAAATTTATCCCGATCTATGTCACCGAAAATATGGTAGGTCATAAATTGGGCGAATTCTCACCCACGCGGACATATCGCGGACATAAGTCATAAACAAGAGTAGGTAAATAATGAAAGCTCGTGCAGTAAACAAGTACATACGACAAAGTGCCAAAAAGATGAAGCCTATGCTCGACATGGTTCGAGGCAAACAGGTAAATTCTGTCATAAATATGCTTGCGTTCATGCCTAAGAAGGCAGCCAAAATAGTCGAATTGACCACACGTTCCGCTGTTTCAAATTTGTTGAATACAGAAGAAGGTGCAAAGATTAATCCCGATGAATTGGTTATCGCGGAAGCTTATGCAAATCAAGGTCCCGTCATGAAACGTATTCGTCCCCGTTCAATGGGACGTGCATACATGATCCGGAAACGCACTTGTCATTTAACGATCGTTGTCGCAACACCAGAAATTGCTGTTGAGAACGAAACGAAAGAGAAGGAGTAAACCTTGGGTCAAAAAACACATCCATATGGTTTTCGTCTTGGTATAACAAGGGGATGGCTCTCAAATTGGTATGATGAGCGCAATTTTGCCGCAAAACTCAGCGAAGATCTGATGCTCCGTAAGTATTTGAAGAAACGTTTGTCAAATGCCGGTGTCGCAAAGATTGAGATCGAACGTACATCCAAGGCGATCTCAATTACGATCCATACCTCACGTCCCGGTGTTGTTATCGGTGCAAAAGGTAAAGAAGTTGACCAGTTACGTGAAGAAATCAGAAAGCTGACCCAATTTGACGTTAACGTTAATGTTGTAGAAATTAAAAAACCTGAATTGAACGCATACTTGGTGGGCGAGAACATTGCCCAGCAATTGGTTAAAAAGATGCCTTTCCGTCGTATCCTGAAGCGTAGTATCCAAAATACAATGCGTCAGGGAGCCGAAGGTATTCGTATCCAGCTTTCCGGTCGTCTCGGCGGTGCTGAAATGGCACGCAAGGAAACGGCTCGTGAAGGACGAGTTCCTCTGCATACTCTGCGTTCTGATATTGATTATGCTGAAGTAACAGCATTCACAACTTACGGTTGTATCGGTATCAAGGTGTGGATCTGCAACGGTGAAGTATCTACAATCTAACAGGAATGGAGTAACCTATGTTAGTGCCTAGAAAGGTAAAATACAGAAAACAACATCGCGGCCGTCGCGCCGGTTTGGCATATCGTGGTTCTACAGTCAGCTTCGGAGATTATGGTTTAAAGGCCATGGAAGCTTGCTGGCTAACCAGTCGTCAGATCGAAGCAAGTCGTGTTGCCATATCACGTATTGTCCGTAAACACGGTAAAATGTGGATCCGTATATTCCCGGACAAACCGGTATCAAAAAAACCTGCCGAAACCCGTCAGGGTAAAGGTAAAGGTGGACCGGAATTTTGGGTTGCGGTTATTAAGCCGGGTCGTATCCTCTTTGAAGTAGAAGGGGTAACTGAAGAAATGGCGAAAGAAGCATTCCGTCTGGCCGGCCATAAATTACCCATCAAGGCAAAGATGGTTAAACGACGCGAATTGGGAGGATAATAGATGTTATCTAAGGCCGAATTGAAAGAATTAACAAAAGATGAAGTGATTGTAAAATTACGCGATGACGAAGAAGCGCTTATGAATCTGCGTTTCCAGCACGCTTTGTTGCAACTTGAAAACCCGGGTCAGTTACGTTATTTAAAACGGGAAGTCGCTCAGCTTAAAACAATCATTCATGAGTATGAACTCGGATTGCGTAAATAACAGGAAGTTCAGACATGACATATACAAATCGTAAAGAGAAAATCGGTGTTGTTGTTAGCAACAAGATGGATAAAACGGTCACCGTGCTGGTCAGCCAGCGGATCAAACATCCGGTCTATGGTAAATATATTAACCGTAGCCGGAAATTCATGGCCCACGACGAAGCTAACGCTTGTCGTATCGGAGATACCATTTCCATTGTTGAAACACGTCCGATGAGTCGTAATAAACGCTGGCGGGTCAATGAGATCATTGATCATGCGCCGAGCGCAAATTAAGCATCAAAGTTGAAAGGCAGATAAGCAATGATTCAAGTTGAAAGTAGATTAAAAGTTGCTGACAACACGGGTGCAAAAGTTGTACAATGCATTAAAGTATTGGGTGGAACCGGTCGCCGTTACGCGAGCCTTGGCGACGTTATTGTCGTTACGGTAAAGCAGGCGATACCGGGTGGAACAGCAAAGAAGAGTGATATTTCTAAAGCTGTCATTGTCCGTACCAGTAAAGAAGTAGGCCGCCAAGATGGCTCCTACATTCGTTTTGATGAGAATGCCGTTGTGTTGATCAATGAGCAAAACGAGCCGGTCGGAACTCGTATTTTTGGTCCGGTTGCCCGTGAATTGCGCGAAAAACATTACATGAAAATCGTGTCAATGGCGCCTGAAGTACTGTAAGGAGAAAAACTGTGCATATCAAAAAAGGTGATGTAGTTAAGGTTATTACCGGTAAATACAAGGGCAAAGAAGGAAAGATCCTTAAGGTTTTCCTGAAAACCAATCGCGTGATCATCGAAGGTGTGAATTTAGTGAAACGCGCTACCCGTCCCAGCCAGCAAAACCCTCAAGGCGGCATTATTGAAAAAGAAGCCGCTATCCATGCATCCAATGTTATGTTGGTTGTTAATGGTAAGCCGTCCCGTGTTGGTACACGCATTTTGAAAGAGGGTTCAAAAGTGCGTTATGCCAAGAAATCGGGCGAAACTGTGGAAGGGAAGTAAGAATGAGCAATAAGCCAACATTACAAAAATTGTATAAAGAAGAGATCACACCCGCTCTTATTAAAACCTTCGGGTATAAGAATGTAATGCAGGTTCCTAAACTCTCTAAGATCACACTGAGCATTGGCCTTGGCACTGCTCGTGACGACAAGAGTAAATTAGAACATGCGGTCACTGATCTTACAACGATCGCCGGTCAAAAACCGGTTATTACTTATGCGAAGAAAGCCATTTCCAATTTCAAGATCCGTAAAGGCGATCCGGTAGGTATTATGGTTACCCTGCGCGATGTCAATATGTATGAATTCATGAATCGTTTCATCAATATTGCATTGCCGCGTGTGCGTGACTTTAACGGCCTCTCTGACAAAGCTTTCGACGGGCAGGGAAACTATTCAGTCGGTATAACCGAACAGATCATTTTCCCGGAAATTGATTATGATAAAGTGGATACTATTCGTGGAATGAACGTCACATTCACCACAACAGCGAAAACCGACCAGGAAGCATTTGAATTGCTAAAAGGTTACGGATTCCCTTTTGTGCGCCGTGACGAAAAATAAGGATTAAATTCTTATGGCAAAGACATCATTAGTAGCAAAAGCTAAGCGCGAACCTAAATTCTCTACACGGAAGTACTCCCGTTGCTCACGCTGCGGTCGTCCAAAATCCGTGTATCGAAAATTTGGCTTATGCCGAATTTGTTTTCGTGAACTGGCTTTAAAGGGTGAGATACCCGGCGTAACAAAGGCAAGTTGGTAAAAAGAGGTAACAAATGGTAACAGATCCTATTGCAGATTTTTTGACACGTATTAGAAACGCGTCTAAAGCAGGACATCCCTGGGTAGAGATCCCGGCTAGTAAATTAAAAGCCAGGATATCTCTTGTGCTCAAGGAAAAGGGTTACATAAAAGATTTCATCTTGATCAAAGATGGTAAACAAGGAATGCTTCGTCTATACCTAAAATATCAGGAAGACGGTCGTCCCGTGATTTATACTCTTGAACGAGTGAGTAAACCCGGTCGTAGAATGTATGTTAAAAATACAGATATCCCCCGCGTAAACAATGGTTTAGGCATAGGTATCCTGTCAACATCCCACGGTGTTATCACCGATAAGGATGCGCGCAAGATGCAGGTCGGCGGTGAATATTTGTGTAAGATATGGTAAGAGAGGATTTTTATGTCGAGAATCGGTAAAAAACCCATTCCGCTACCCAATGGTGTAACGGTAGATATAAAAGATAATGTCATTACGGTCAAAGGACCTAAAGGCGAGCTTGTAAAATCCTTCCCAGAAGGGATTACCGCTAAAACTGAGAACAATGAAATTGTTGTTGAACGTCCTTCCGATGAAAAGAAATACCGTGCTTATCACGGTTTAACCCGTTCCCTGATCGCAAACATGGTCGTAGGCGTTACGGAAGGTTATGAAATTTCACTTCAGATCGTCGGTGTCGGATTTCAGGGAGAAGTCAGAAGCAATAAACGCATTCTGTTTTCACTTGGATATTCTCATCAGATCCTGATGGATGCACCTGAAGGTATTGAATTCTCAGTGGCCCGTGATATTATTAAAGTAACGGGAATTGATAAACAGAAGGTCGGCGAAGTCGCCGCACAGATCCGCAAATTGCGTAAACCTGAACCATATAAGGGCAAGGGTATTCGATATGTGGGTGAACAGATTCAGCGTAAAGCCGGTAAAACTGCCGGTGCCTAATCAGGCATGATAAAGGATCAATCATGAAAGATAAAAGTAAATTAAAACGCGACGCAAGGATCAAAAAGAAAACCCGGATCAGGAAACGCCTGTCCGGAACTTCTGAACGTCCCCGTCTCGTTGTTTATCGAAGCAATATGCATATCAGTGCACAGATCGTCAATGATGACAATCACGAAGTCATTTGCTCGGCAAGTTCCTTTGCAAAAGACCTTCGTGCTTCGCTGAAAGATAAATCTAAGACCGAATATAGTCTTAGTGTTGGCAAATCCATTGCCGAAAAAGCAAAAGCAAAAGGTGTTAAAGCCGTTGTTTTTGATCGGAATGGTTTTATTTATCACGGACGCGTCAAAGCTTTAGCAGACGCTTGCCGTAAAAACGGTTTAGAATTCTAACCAAGGAGTAACGCATTGAGATCAATTAATCCGTCAGAACTCGAATTGAGTGAAGGAAAATTAATCAAGCTGAATCGCGTCGCTAAGGTTGTTACCGGTGGTCGCCGTTTTCGTTTCAACGCTATTGTTGCGATCGGTGATTCCAAAGGACATGTTGGAATTGGCCTGGGTAAATCAAACCAAGTAACGGATGCGATTAATAAAGGTCGTGAAGATGCAAAGAAAAACATCATTCGCGTCCCTATTTTAAATGGAACTATTCCCTTTGAGATCACTGCTAAATACGGTGCTGCAAAGGTCTTGCTTAAACCTGCTTCACCGGGTACCGGTATTATCGCAGGTGGTCCTGTTCGTGCTATTATGGAACAGGTTGGCGTTAAAGACATTCTTGCAAAATCTATCGGCAGTGCTAACTCACATAATGTTGTAAAGGCAACCATGCACGCTTTGGAATTACTCGAAGATGCTTATATGGTCGCAAAACGACGGGGTGTGACAGTCGAGGAGGTTTTTAATTAAGATGGAAAAGAAAAAAGAACTTAAGATCACACAGATCAAAAGCGCAATTGGCTACCGGGGAAAAACTCATCAGACAATTGAGGCACTAGGACTTGGCAAGATACGTAAAACAGTGATCCTGCCGGATAATCCTGCGATTCGTGGAATGATCAATAAAATTCCTCATCTCTTAAAAGTAGAGGAGGTATCATGAGTTTATCGAATTTAACCCCTGCAGAAGGGTCGACAACAAAAAGAACAAAACGCATCGGACGCGGTACGGGCTCCGGTTGGGGCACAACCGCAGGCCGTGGTATGAATGGACAGAAATCACGTAGTGGTTCTAAACATCATCCTTGGTTTGAAGGTGGACAGATGCCATTACAGCGTCGTACACCAAAGCGTGGTTTTTCAAACAAACGCTTCCGTCAGGAATACCAGATTGTAAATCTACAGGAATTGAATCTACTTGAAGATGTAAAAACAGTTACTGCAGAGACTCTCAAAGAATATGGACTGATTAAGAAACTGAATAAACCTGTTAAGATCCTTGGTTACGGCGAAATGACCATTGCAATGGAAATTACCGCCGATGCATTTAGCGAAACAGCTAAAGAAAAGATTGAAAAAGCAGGTGGAAAGGCTGTAGTATTATGATGCAAAGTGTTCGTTCCATGTTTAAGATCCAAGAATTGAGACAACGTTTGTTCTTTACATTGTTTGTCCTCTTTTTAGCCCGTATTGGTGCTCATATTCCCTTACCCGGAATTGACGCAAAACTACTGGCAGTAGCTGCATCGGGAATGGACAATACTCTGCTAGGTTTATGGGATATGTTTGCAGGAGGTGCATTCAAAAAGGCAGCCGTTTTTGCACTCGGTATTATGCCTTATATCAGCACCAGCATTATTATCACTCTGCTTGGTAGTGTATTCCCATACTTTCAGCGTCTCCGAAACGAGGGTGAAGCAGGTCGTCGTAAGATCACACAGATCACGCGATATGGTACCCTTTTAATAGCTGCTATGCAAGCTTGGGCGGTAGCAGGTTATCTGCAGAAACTTCAAGCAAACTACCAGAGTGTGGTTGCTTATCCTGGTTTTGGTTTCACTATGATGACAGTTATTGCATTGGTAACCGGTACGATGTTATTGATGTGGCTTGGTGAACAGATCACTGATAGGGGTATCGGAAACGGTATTTCCTTGATCATTATGGTTAACATCATTTCACGTCTCCCTGCAACTATAGCAAACGAGGTCACCATGCTACGTGCAGGTGCCCGTGAACTACTTGTTGAGATAATTCTCATCGTGATCCTGGTCCTTGTGATCGGTTTCGTAGTTTATCTGACACAGGGTGTTCGTAAGATTCCCGTTCAGTATGCAAAAAAGGTCATTGGTAGAAAGATCTACGGCGGTCAGTCAACACATATTCCCTTGCGTGTTAACAGCTCGGGTGTTATGCCGATCATTTTTGCACAGACTATTGTGTTCATTCCGAACTCACTAGGTATGTTGTTCAAAGATGTTAGCTGGTTGAATAGTGGATGGTTTACTGTTGAAAATTGGCCTTATTGGGTCATATACTCGATCATCATTATTCTGTTCGCGTATTTTTATACCGCACTCTCATTCAATCCCACCGAAGTTGCGGATAACATGAAAAAGAATGGTGGGTTTATCCCCGGTATTCGTCCCGGAAAGAAAACGGCCGAATATCTGGATAATATTATTACAAGGATTACATTGCCCGGTGCGATAATGCTGTCTTTCGTGGCAATTTTACCTTACATATTGATGAAGGTCTTTAACATTGATTATAACCTTGCAAGCTTTTTTGGCGGGACGTCTGTGATCATTCTTGTTGGTGTAGCATTAGATACACTCCAACAAATTGAATCACATCTGATCTCACGTCATTATGATGGCTTTATGAAAAAAGGCAAACTCAAAGGACGGAGACGCTTCTAAGTTAATTGAAAAGAAGAGAAAGATGATCTACTACAAATCAGCCGAAAACATTGAGTTTATGAAAGCTGCCGGAAAAATTGTTCACGATACGCTATGTATGCTTGAATCGTGGATTTTGCCTGGAGTTAACAGCCTTAAACTTGACGAACTGGCTGAAGAGTACATTCGCTCTCATCATGCAGTACCCTCTTTTAAGGGGTACAGCGGTTTTCCTGCAACTCTTTGTATCTCACGTAACGAAGAAGTTGTACATGGGATCCCGAACAAAAAGACAAATCTTCATGATGGAGATATTGTCAGCATCGATTGTGGAACGTTACTGAATGGTTATCATGGTGATCATGCCCGCACTTACGCAGTAGGTAATGTATCATCGGAAAAACAACGACTCATGGATGTGACCAAGCAAAGTCTTGCTCTCGGAATTGAAAAAGCTGTTATTGGTAATCATCTTTCTGATATTGGCCATGCTGTCCAAACCTACGCTGAATCACAGGGATACTCTGTGGTACGTGAACTTGTAGGACACGGTATTGGCCAGCGGCTGCATGAAGATCCTCAGGTCCCTAACTATGGTAAAGAAGGGCGGGGGATAATATTGAAAGAAGGACTCGTGATCGCCATTGAACCAATGGTGAATATGGGCAAAGCCGGTGTACGGACACTGTCTGACGGTTGGACGATCGTTACACGTGACCGCAAACCCTCGGCCCATTTTGAGCATACGATTGCGATCACAACAAGTGGTCCTAAAATCTTAACAAGTGGCATGTAATATGGCGAAGCAAAAATCGATTAAAGTGGATGGAACTATTCTTGAAACACTTCCGAATGCATCGTTCCGGGTTGAGCTCGAGAACGGCCATGAGGTACTGGCGCACATTTCCGGTAAGATGAGGATGCATTACATCAAAATTCTTCCGGGTGACAAAGTGTCGCTCGAGTTATCGCCTTATGATTTGTCACGCGGGCGCATTGTATATCGATATAAATAGTGCCGGCATTAAAGACAAGAAAAACGGATAAAAAAAGGATAAAATAGTGAAAGTAAGAGCATCAGTAAAAAAGATGTGTGATAAATGCAAGATAATTCGCCGTAAAGGCGTTGTCCGGGTTATTTGTCCTAACAGTAAACATAAACAACGACAAGGTTGATCAGGAGGTAAACATTGGCTCGAATAGCAGGCGTAGATTTACCCAAAGATAAGAAAGTCAAAATTGCTTTGACCTATATTTTTGGCATTGGCCGAACGGTCGCTAGAAACATTTTGATAGATGCAAAAGTTGATCCGGAGATCCGTGTAAGAGATCTTAACGACAATCAAGTAGCAGCAATCAGAAAAGTCATTGGTGATGATCACAAAGTTGAAGGTGCATTGCGTACTGAAACAACCATGAACATTAAACGATTAATGGATATTGGTTGTTATCGTGGCATGAGGCATCGTCGTGGATTACCAACTCGTGGTCAAAATACCAAGAATAATGCACGTACTCGCAAAGGCAAGAAAAAAGCCGCTGTGAAGAAAAAACGTAAAACATAAGAGCTAACCCCTTAGGAGGTTGAATTGGCTAAGAAACAACAAGTCAGACGTAAGAAAAGAAAGGTGAAAGTAGATCCTGATGGGATCGCGTTCATCAAGGCAACTTACAATAATACAGTGATCACCCTAGCAGATCAATATGGGAATACCATTGCCTGGGCGACCGCAGGCCGCGTTGGATTTAAAGGTTCTCGTAAGAGCACACCTTATGCAGCAGGTCAGGCAGCAGAAGTTGCCGCGCGCGAAGCTATGGATGCTGGTTTAGCTCGTATTGAAGTCAGAGTAAAAGGTCCCGGAGGCGGTCGTGAGATGGCCATTCGTGCCCTATCACTGGCTGGATTGCAAGTAACCGCAATCAAAGATGTAACACCCATTCCGCATAACGGGTGTAGACCACCCAAACGTCGTAGAGTTTAGGAGAATATATAATGGCAAGATTTAAAGGCCCTAGAGGTAAAGTCTGTCGTCGTTTAGATTACCCGTGTTTTGAATCTCCGAAATTTTCACGGATAACTAAAAACTATCCGCCAGGAGAACACGGACCCACTTCACGCAGACGTCTATCTGATTATGGTATTCAAATGCGCGAAAAACAACGAATTAAATACACCTATGGTGTTTTAGAAAAACAATTCGCTAATTACTTTAAAAAAGCTGATACAAAAGAAGGTATTACTGGACATCTCTTATTACAGATGCTGGAATGCCGTCTTGATAATGTCGTTTATCGTATGGGTTTTGCACCCACACGTCGTGCGGCTCGTCAGCTTGTAACACACGGACATTTTCTCGTAAACAATCGTAAGGTCAATATCCCTTCTTTCTCAGTTAAAGAAGGATCTGAGATCCGCGTTCGTGACAAAAGCAAACGTATTCCACTCATCCTTGATGCAGTAAAACGTATCAAAGGTGATCATACTTTGCCTTGGATGTCCATTGATAAAGCAAAACTGATCGGTGAATTCATGAAAGCTCCGGAACGCAACGAAATTCCTGAAGATTTCAATGAACAACTGGTCGTTGAGTTGTATTCTAAATAACATTAAAAGAAAAGGAATTGAAAAATGCCTAACTTTCAAATTCCAGATAGAATCAAAGTAGATCGGGATACCTATTCCGATAGCTACGGAAAGTTTACGATCAAACCGCTTGAACGCGGATTTGGTACCACTGTAGGGAATGCCCTCCGTCGCATTATGCTTTCATCTATCCCGGGTTGTGCTATCACTGCTGTACGCTTTGAAGGCGTACTCCATGAGTTCTCAACCATAGAAGGTGTATTGGAAGATGTGTCGACTATCATTCTGAACTTTAAACAGGTTAAATTGGACCTCGTTGAGGCTAAACCCGTTAAGATCAGTCTGAAATTACAAGGTCCCAAAGAGATCAAAGCTAAAGATCTGAATGGCGACAATCCAAATGTCAAGATCATGAACCCGAATTTTCATATTATAAATATTCAGGAAGAAAAAGAGATCAAATTGACGGTATGGTTTGGTCGCGGCCGTGGTTATTCACCGGCTGAAAGGAACCGTACACCGGATGCACCTGTTGATACAATTCCTATCGATTCGATCTTTTCTCCGATCTTGAAAGTCAATTTCGATGTAGTAAAATTACAATCTGGTATCAAAAAAGATCTGGAAAAATTAACTATCGAGATCTTTACCGATAGTTCAATGACTCCAGATAACGCACTTTCTTATTCATCTGACATGATGATCAATCATCTGAACCCTTTCTCGGAACTGAAGTCTAAAAACATCATTGAACCGGAAGAGCAGATTGATGAAGAGATCCTTCGTATACGCAAACAGCTTCTGCGTAGTATTGATGAACTTGAACTGTCTGTTCGTTCTTACAACTGCTTACAGGCAGCTGATATTCGTACTATTTCGGATCTTGTTGTAAAAGAAGAACAAGAAATGCTCCGTTATAAAAATTTCGGACGTAAGTCTTTGAATGAACTGGTTGCAAAACTTGACAATCTTGGTTTACGCTTTGGTATGGAAATTTCTCCCTACATGAAAGACATGAATAAATAAGGAAAGCAGATAAATGAGACATCAAAAACGAGGCAGAAAACTCGGTCGTACTGCCAGCCACCGAAAAGCTATGCTTCAAAACATGGCTGCATCTGTTTTGCTTCACAAGCAGATCAAAACCACGGAAGCTAAAGCAAAAGAAGCTCGCAAACTGGTTGAACGCCTGATCACCTACGGGAAAAAAGGTACAACCCATGCTCGCCGTCTTGCTTTTGCGATCCTTCGTGACAAAAAAGCGACTACTATTCTATTTGATGAGATCGCTCCTGTCTATGAAAATCGTCAAGGTGGATATACCCGCCTGATCAAATTGGGGTATCGTCCCAATGATTCTTCCAAGGTCGTTTTGCTTCAGTTGGTTGATTTCTTCAGTGAAGAACCAAAGAAAGACAAGAAAAAAACTGCTGATAAGAAAGAAAGCAAACCTGCCGCAAGCAAAAAGACTGAAGTTAAAAAAGACGCTCCGGTTGAAGAGATCGTAGAAACTGTTGAAACTGAAGTTGTTGCTGAAGAAGCCGCTCCCGTTGAAGAAGTTATTGAAGAAGAAGCTGAAGAAACGGCTGAAGTGACTGAAGAAAAAAAGTAATTCCTTAAGGAATTACAATATACATATATCCTCTTTGCTTACGCAGAGAGGATTTTTGTTTTAGGTCTAAAAATCCTGAAAATACATGCATTTACAAAGCGTCTATTTACTTGAACTATCCTTAAATTATTTCTATATTAAAAAGATAATCAAATTAAAAAAAATGAATGTGACATGATCTCAAAAAAGATTAAAGATAATATATTCAGAAGATTCGTACGATTCTTCTTTGTCCGTGATGACGGTAAGATGACGGGTTTCCGTCGTTCAATGAAAAAGATTTTGTGGCTATTGTATCTGACCTTTAAAGATTTTATCGGTAATATGTGTTTTGTACATTCCGGTAGTCTTGCTTATGTTAGCATCCTATCTCTTATTCCTATTGCCGTATTGCTTTTCAGTATTGCCGGTCTTTACGGTTTGGGTGAAACCGTCATCAAGTTTGCCGAGGAAAATATATTCCCATACTTAGTACCTGAATTTCATAGTCAACTCAGCACTTGGTTGCAAACAAATATTTCTCAGGATGCATTTCGAAATCTTGGAACTACCTCTATTATTAGTTTGATAGCAATTGCCGGTTTAATGATGGCGGGAACAGCGATTATTGTTATATCCGAAAGGGTCTTCAATGAGATTTGGCGAGTAAAAAGAGGTGGGAGCTATTTCAGGAAACTCACAGGATTTTGGATTTTCTTTACTATTACTCCGCTTTTAATCGTCGGGAATACTTACGTTAAGAATTTCCTGATGCCAGATGGCGGTTATATGGATATGATGATCCAACAAAACACCTTAATCGGCTTCATATATAGTAGATTTCTACCTTTCTTGATTACGTTGTTTATTATGGTTATGCTCAATCTTCTTCTACCCAGAGCAAAAGTTCTTTTTAAAAGTGCTCTTTTTGGTGGTATTTTTTCGGCACTTCTCTGGGAATTCTCTAAAAACTTTTTCTACTTGTATGTAATGAGAATGACAACGGTAACAAGTTTTTACGGGTCACTGGGTATTATCCCGATCTTTATGATCTGGATGTATCTGACATGGATAATTATTCTGCTTGGTGCCGAATTGGCATATACCTTCCAGAACAGACGATTAATGACAAACCTATACCGTGGGTACGAAAATGCATCAACGCATTACACACATGCTTATCTTGGCGTTTCTATCCTGATTTGGATGAACTCCTTCTATCGTCGTGGTAAAGCTATACCGGCATTAGATAAATTTTGCGATTATATGGGTGTGCGCTTGAACACGATGACCGATGTCTGCCAGGAGCTTGTGGAACTGGAGTACCTGGATCCTGTCAGAAGTGAAATACCTCGTTATGTTTTTGCGCAAAATCCCGAATATATTCACCTGAATGATGTGGTCGAATCTTTGAAAAAGATAGAATTTTCTTCTGAATATAATATCCGTGAAGAGAAAGCTCCCACAGAGAAACATTTGAGTACCGAAACTGTCTTCATTGAAGCTCAACGAGCTTTCTTAAAACCGTTTAAGAATAAAACAGTTTCGGATTTTAAAAACCTCTGATACTCATGAATATCCTCTATATCTCACCGGAAAATACAGTAGGGACGCTTGACCTTTATAAGCGCATTCATGAACAACATGGAAATACTGTTCGCTATGTAACATTTTTTCGCTCGCCAAAGGCATTTGAAGAAGATATTTGTCTTGATCTACCATTTAATTTTACACGGCCCTTTTTAAAAAAGATGCGTCATAGGATATATCAGCTCTATCGTGGAAAAGAGGGTTATCATAAGGATAGAGAAGGGTATCCGCCTGTGTGGCAGCCGGAGGGTCGTTTTGATAGCACTTTTCTTGCTTGGAAAGAGAAGCAATGGCATAAACGTATTCAAGCGGCTATCAAAGAATATGACCTGTATAATAATGATGTCGTACATTTTGAGTCTGGAATGGACTTCTACAAAGATGCCCGCTTCGCAAAGGAGTTGAAAAAACGTGGTGTAAAGGTGATTTGCCACTACCACGGGGAAGATCTCCGTAGCAGGGGGGTTCTACCCTCCTTAGATGAGATAAGCGATCTCAACCTAACTAACGAGCTTGACTTACTTGAAAAACATCCCGATATCCATTATATATTTCTTCCTTTTGATGTGGATGCTTTTCAAAAGAGATATCCTAAGATTGATACCAAAAGAAATATTCCTTTGGTAACACATGCTCCAACAAATCGTTATTATAAAGGAAGTCATGATATTATT
>Ga0208904_1001149_pt1 | contig 18691 bp, 33 predicted proteins | sample AntAceMetag02UKB_FD_184774 | JGI IMG/M metagenome (GOLD analysis project Ga0208904, IMG submission 184774) | Saline lake microbial communities from Ace Lake, Antarctica - Antarctic Ace Lake Metagenome 02UKB (SPAdes) (version 2) | ecosystem: Environmental > Aquatic > Non-marine Saline and...
GGTAAAGATAAGTTTGATGTAGTAGAAAAGGTGGTAAAGTAAAATGCCACTAAAACTATCGGGCATGGAGACTGGAATAGATGTTTCGTATTGGCAGGGTGAGATTAAGTTTCACGAGATGGAGACATACCCTGGTTTCATGTTCATTAGAGCCTTGTTTGGTGCAGCATATTCTTGGAGCGGTGGCGATTACGATAAGCAGTTTGACAGGAACTGGCTAGTATCTAAGGAATTCGGGATACCGAGGGGTGGTTATCACTTCCTCTTATCTTACCAGAGCCCAGAGCTACAAGCTCAGCTGTTTGTAGACAGGATGACTAGGCACGGGGACATAGGGGAACTACCACCCGTATGCGACGTAGAATACTGGCAGAGCAGGTACTACCCAGACAGATACAGTGCACCAAGTCTTTCGGGAATTAACAGGTTCTCTAACGAAGTGATGAGATTGACTGGTCTGGAGAAAATAATTATCTACGGCGGTGGATTCTTAAAAGGTCTGACTAATCTTGACAAGGCGATAGAACTGAAGAAGCACGACTTCTGGTTAGCGCAGTACAACAGCTACAGCAACATCGAAGTTCCTCTGCCGTGGGACACCTGGACTTTCTGGCAACATTCAGATAAAGGAACAGGAACACCCTATGGTATCAGAGGCAACGTGGACATGAACTACTACAATGGTACAAAAGAGCAGTTCAGTGAGTATCTACGGGGCGGTGTGGTTACACCCGTACCTCCGCAACCTCCTGAACCCCCAGCACCGTTGAGCGGGAATCTAATCGTCACTGGTGGGCATGTATGGATGAGGAAAAGCCCTACATACTGGGATGACTCAGAGAAAGCGTACGCAGCTCCTAGAGGAACGGAACTTGAATTAACAGGCGAGGAATACTACGAGGAGAGCAGCGATATTATCTGGGTAAAAGTGAGAATACCCCACGATGAGCTATGGATTACATCTAGTCCTAAGTGGGTAGAAATTAAATAGGGTTTTATGTTATAATGCACTTGTCAATCTGTAGCATATATTAGCTAAAGGAGGTATATTATGGATAATATTTTCGAATTAGTTATAATGCTTGTCGGAGCACTGTTTTTCATTTTCGTGTTGTCTGGAGCATCGGAGCGTGTAACCGAGCTACTTAAAGGAATCATACGCAAAATCACTAAGGACAAATTTCCTCGCGGCGATTGGTCTAAGTTGTTAGCTTTGATTCCAGCAGTAGGCGTAGTGTACGGCTTAGATGTGGACTTCTTCTCGCAGTTCGAGTTATTCGAAAGCGTGGACGCGGATATGCTGAGGGTGCTTAATGCCATGTATTTATGGATGGCGTCAAATTGGATACACCCAAGGATGAAAGAAGCATTAACCAAAGAATAAATAACTTCTTGCACTCTAACCCTTGACATTGGTACGGGGTTGTGGTAAACTACAGATAGACAAAAATGAGGGAGCTTTTCGTTAGCTCCCTCGCTTGTTCCCAGAACGCAAGCGTCAAAATTATGTCAGAAAGGAGAGAGTATGAGAAAATTGGAAGTCCCAAATTATACACAAGTACCCAACTTTGTATTGGGGAATCCATACGGGGGAGACGATGAGGTAGGTTTGCTTCCAGACATGGACGGTAGTGAGCTGAAGGTTTTTCTGATAATAACTAGAATTACTGTTGGCTGGCACAAAAGAGAATCGAGAATATCCATAAGAAGATTGGCGAAGGTAACTGGTTTATCTACGTCAACTGTACAGAAAGCGGTAAAGAAACTGCTCGATAAAAGCCTGATATACGTGAAGAAGGGGAGGGGTGTGAATCGTTACGGACTACTGCTCCATAACGATGGTGTAGCGATAACCGCCACAGCTGTATCGAAGACCGATACGCCATCTAATAAAGAAAACGGTAAACAAAAAGTATCCGAAGAAGAGCTTTTCCTTCTTTCCCTGCCTAAAGCAGAGTGGGAAGGTGCGTTACGCAGATATTATCCGTGTAAAGAGCCGAATAACTTAGCGAGATTGTTGGCTGAGTTTGCCACTTTGTTCAACATAAACATTCCTTTATTTAAAGGAACAGCACAACGCACTCATATTGCGAGAGGCTATCACTTCATGAAATCGTGTGAGGGGAAAGACCCGATGAAAGTTTTGCGTATGGTGAAAAAGCGTTACACTTCAGAGAATGCCAACTTTACAGTCTCTAATCTTGGCTCACTAGCTAATTATGCGACGTCAGTGTTAGCGAAGGGTAGAGGGAAGACTTGGGGTTCAAAGGACTCTAAATCATCAGGAGGTTGGGATGGATAACAACGAACTGATTACCTTTTCTCCGAAACAAGTAGGCGACATGACCGTCTCCCTTGTCGAGGAGATGAAGAAGAGTCCGAACTCTGGCATTCGCGCAGGAATACAGGAGTTGGATAAGTACATGCTGCCAATGAGACCTGGAGATATGGTAATGGTGATAGGTCGCCCATCGAATTTCAAGACTGGTCTTGCCCTGAGCATAGCTAAATCCCAGTGCGATGCCATAAAGTTTAGGAAAGAAAAAGATAGCGTAGTTGTCTACGCTACATGGGAGACGGCAGTAGAGGAGTCTGGGTTGATAGACCTGACCTCTGGAAACGGGTTGAACAGGACAAGTATTCTCAGGGGCATCATAACAGACGAGGACATGGACATCTTGAAAGACTCTGCTATTCTGAGAACCAAAGAGCCTATGTGGATTGTTGGTCACAGCATAGCACACAGGAAAGAGAGACCTAACCTAGATATTGCATCTATAGTAGGCGCTATGGGGTACATAGAGGAGCAAGGTAAAGAGATAAAGCTTATTATCATTGATTATCTTCAGCTTGTTCAAGCAAGGGGATTCTCAGACAAAGGCGCGAGAGTAGCCCATGTGGTGCAAGAATGTAAGAATATGGCTCTAAGATATGCGTGCCCAATCCTTGTGTTGTGCCAAGCTAAGAGAGAAGTAGATTTACGAGAGTTTCAACTGCCTAGATACGGTGATGGAATGTGGACTTCTGAGATAGAACACGCGGCTGACAAGATTTTGACCGTGTGGATGCCAAAGAATTCCATACCTCAGGGCGTAGATATTCCGCTGTTGAAGGCTGACTATCTAACGAAGAGTGAACCTAACGTCTTGTTCATAGCTATGGATAAACAGAGGTGGGGTGAGGCTCAGAATATAGTAAAGGCTAAAATAGATTTCGATACGTATAGAATAAATAAATCAGAGGACTACACCAGAGCACTGGTTGTAGGGATTGGAGGATAGATATGGAAGTGTTTACAGAGCATTTAGTACAATGGTTATTGGTAATGCTGGCGTATGCGTCTGGCATGATAGTGGGATGGATTATCACGAGGAGGCGATAATGGCTAAGGGAAAAATAACGATACTGAAGAGAGCTATCGTTGTGTGTGGTGAATGTGATAATTGCGAAGTCGTTTTAGACAAGGGGTGGCTAGAGACCGAGAGGGAACTGCGAAAACGTGGTTGGTCACGGGCTGACGCAAGGGTGTGGTTGTGCCCTACTTGTGCGACTAAAAGGCGAGTTAATAAAAGAGTCTCATGCAAGACATTCAGGGGTCTCTTTACGAGAGGCGGAAAGGAATACGTGAAATCTAGGGACGGAAACATATATCCCGTAGGAAAGGTGAAAGATGTGTAATTCTACTACATTGATACGGGTAAAAATACCCGCGGATTTATCTTGTTCTGGCAAGGAAAAATGGAAAGAGTGCAAAATAGACAGTTGTATATCAGGTATTGTCAATGCTCTGCAAGTGGGAGGTATTGATATGCGTTCTTCGTGTTGCGGACATAGGAAAACGGAAGGTCATATTGCGTTACAAGATGGGCGTGGGTTACTAATACTAAATGCGGTTGATTATGAAAAGTATCTTAATGAGAGATAAGGTGAAAAATGAATAACAAAATAACTGAATACCCCAAAGTTTCAAACAAGAGGCTGGAGAAGAAAATAAGAACAACTACCAATATAGAGGACGTTTCTATATTTTTAGAGTTAGCATACTTGCGAAGAGTCGTGTCCAAGGGATTAGATAGACCATATGAACACGCTATAGACTGTGGGCAATAACTTGAAGATGATGGCGTAAGAAAGGAATGAAGACGATGGAAGTAAAACTTAGCAAGAGACCAGCATCACCAACACTGATTAGGAATTACCTGCGCTATCAAGCGACAGTAGCTAAGGAGGTAAGCCCTAAATTCAGAGGCGTCGTTGTTGCTGAGATGGAGAAGTACGTGAACTCAGTCCAGCGCAAAGTCACTCTCGCTTGGCTGTTTGAACGCAAAGACGGTATAGGTATGCTGTCGTCTAACGACCTGACGCCAGGGGAGTTAGCGGCTCTGCATGTGTGGATTGAGCCAATAAAGGTCGATGATGTGTGGACTAATAGTCTTCACTTTGCGATGGAATTTAGAAACATAGCTCGCCTTGCCTGTAGACAGTACATAGGTGGTGAGCATGGCTTTGATGATTTAGTGACGTTAAAAGAATTGACAGAAGAAACGATGAAGTATATGATGAGAGATGCAAAGGAGGTAATGCAATGAAAAGAGTAGAGAGAGTGTTTCATGATGCCGTCAAGGCGAGTATTAGACCATCTTCTTATACAGTGTGTGTTGAGTGTCCCTCTTGTGAAACAAAACAGAGTTTTCACTTGAGCCACTTGGAAGAGATAAGACCGCTGGAGATGTTTTGTGTTATGTGCAGGGCTATACTAAGGCTGAATTATAAGGAGGAGGCGTAATGGCGTATACATTAGCAGATTTCACGAGGAATGGTGGACTAATGAGCAAGGCAGAGGCAAGGGAGAAGTTTCTTGAGGGTATTCGACCAAGCGAAATCGACTCTCTTGGTGTATACAGGTATTACACGAAAGAGAATGAGCGACTGTGGCAAGAGCGACAGCAAGTCCGTAAAGAGGAAGAGAAGCCTAAACACTATTGTGTATGCTGTTTTGGGTGGTCAGTAGATGATTCCAGGGGGCATTGTTCTGGTTGTGGGTATCCCAGGGCAGATAACGAATCAGAAGAAGAGCCTGATATGATGCGTGGTAGTGTTCCCACTACGATGGAGTATGACCAGATAGAGCCTATGGGTCGAAAGGCGTGGGCGTACATGATGAAGAGGCTCGATGATGAACAAATGGAGAGAATAAACGTCTCTTATAAAGAATTTGTGGCTGAAGGCAAAGAGAACGCACAAAAACTGAAGGCGCAAAAACTAAAACTCTTTGGCGGCGCTAGGCTAGGCGGAAGGTCGCGGGCAAGAGATGCGATATTGGCGGCGAAGAGGATAAAAACATGGGATATAAAGGAGACAACATAATGGACGGATACATAAAAGAGTATTTGGATTTAGGCGCAACACCAGAGCGGATAGCTGAGCTTGAAGAGGAGTTTCGTAAACCTGTAAGACAATGGGAAAAGAAGTTTATTCTCGGTATGCCTTACGGCGATACTATTACAAACGCGAAGCAAGTAATTCCTCAGATGTGCTACTACGCACGCAACGGAGTTCCTATAATGACTTACAACAGTCAGTTCGTTGACATTCAGAGGAACGAGTTTGCTCTAGCTACGCTGAAAGAGAACTTTGATTATCTCATTATGCTAGACATTGACCAAGAGAACGGGAGGGATGTTATAGAGAAGTTCGCGGCGATAGCTTATTTGCGACCAGACGTAGAGGTCGTGTCTGGAAACGTGGCTACTAGAACATACCCTCATTTCCCTGCCTGGTACTATCAAGCGAACGATGGGGAGAAGCTTGTTGTTCCTACGGAATGGGAAGAAGATAAGGGTCTAATACGAGTAGGCTTTGGTGGCACAGGCGCTATGATGATAAAGAAAGAAGCCCTACAAGTCTTACCTTTCCCGTGGTTTCAGTATGACTACACACAAGTAGGCGCTGGGGAATATATAAGAGAAGATACATACTTCAATAATATCTGTAGAGAGAATGGCGTGAAGGTTTGGGTAGACCCCAACATGAAGATAGGTCATTATATGCGAGGAAAGGTGGCAACAGTTGACGTATACAAAGACGCAGTTTCAGAGTTTGGACTCGAATACTTGCTTAATCATCGGAAACGGTAAAAGTCTGAACGATGTGCCGATGGAGTTTATGGATTTGTTTCTTACGTTTGGCGCTAACAGGGTTTATCTAAAGTATTCACCTACGTACTATGTTTGCGTGAACCCTTTAGTGGCAGAGCAGAACGAAGACGAGATATGTGAGCAGTCCAGAAAGTCAGTCAGGTCATTCGTTACTGCCAGAGTGCCGTATGCAAAAGAAAGTCCTCTTATAACGCCACTATGGTCTATTGGAGTACCTTTATTTTCGTTCAAACCAGAAGAGTGTGTCTGGGAGGGCGGAACAGTTACTTATGCTTCAATGCAGTTAGCTTATTGGCTTGGGTTCAAGACAGTGTTTCTAGTAGGTCTTGACCATTATTATGAGTATGAGGGCGAGCCGAATGAGGAGCAACTAATGGAAGGGGATGACCCTAATCACTTTGACCCTAGTTATTTCAAGGGGCAGAGATGGAATCTCCCTGACTTAGCTTCGTCAGAGGAAGCGTATAGGTTGGCAAGGAAGGTGTTTGAGAAGGACGGAAGAAAGATTTATAACCTCAGCACAAAGACAGCTTTGAGCGAGGATATTATTGAAAGGAGAAGTTTATGGAGAACAATGGAACAGTATGCGCAATAGTCAGCGCCTATAAAAGCGAAAAAGGGTGGCTAACTAGAAGGATAGAAGATTTAATGAAGTCCTCTATTCCGCCAAAGCAGATACCTACTTCAGTGCAGAAAGGAAGCACGGAGGCGTTGGAGTTAATACCCCTTATAGATAAGTATGTAGAGATAGACGTTATACGGACTGATGACATTCCAACTCTATATAAGACCTGGAATGACTTAGGTGCAATATGTACGTGTGATTACATAACAAATGCGAACCTAGACGACTACATTTACCACGATGGACTAGAGCGAATGTCAACTCTTCTCGACAGGAACTTAGATGTTGATGTTGTATATGGTAACGTGGAAGTTTGTGTTGAAAAAAGCTTAGAAATAGCTACTACTTTCAACTGGGTTGAGGGTGGGTACGAGGAGTTGAAGCATGGGTGCTTCGTATCTCCTATGCCTATGTGGAGAAAATCCCTGCATGACGAAGGCTACTGGTATGACCCAGAGCTTATAGCTGTCGGAGACTATGATTTCTGGCTTAGGTTAGCAAGGGATGGCAAGAGGTTTATGAAGGTCTATGGAGCGCCCGTAGGATTGTATACCGAAAGGCAAGAGAGCATAGCCCACAAGTATTCCAAGATAGCCATAATAGAAGAATCCATACTGATGGACAAGCACGAACCCCTTCAGATGATGAAGAGCATGGCGAAACTTCGAGACGAAGGCTGGGACTAATGACACGCGAAACACTACACATGTACCCGTCTATAAAGAATGATACCGTGTTTCATCAGTTGGTAAGCATCGCCGCAGTGGATTTCGGCGTAGCGTCTGTTATCATGCACAAGACATATTATGAACACCCCTCACAGTTCGTGAGGATTAGGTTTACGAGAGAGGAAGTCGATAGGCTGGTTGAGGCTTTACTTGAAACCCTCTAAACTGGTATAATATAGTATAGGAGAAACATGGGTATTATAAAAGAAGTACGCGAGAAAATGGTAGGAAGAATTGCTTTCGGCGATGCGCCTCTGGCTATGCTTATGGAGGCAGTGAACGAGCCTGGAGATTACCTGGAGATTGGAGTCTTGCACGGCGGAAGTCTCGTATGCGCCGCGCTTGCTAAGAAGGAAGCTAGGGTAGAGGGGAAAGTTATTGGAATAGACCCTCTTGATGGGTACTATGGATACGGAGCTCTAGACCCACTAACGTCCGTGCCAGTGCATATTGACACGGTTCTTGAAAATGTACATCGGTTCGATGTAGTAGACAGGGTTATTGTTATACCTGAGAAATCACATCCCTTTCCAAGTTCTCTTCAGTCTAGAGTGTTTTCGACTGTTCTAATTGACGGAGACCACGGTCATTTCATGCCTACTATCGACTGGCTCAATGTAAAGGACAGGACAACGCACAATATTCTATTTGATAATGACGAGGCGAAGTTTCCGTGTGTAGTAGATGTGTGCGCCTTAGTTACGCTTTACGGTGGTTGGCACAGGCGCAATTCTATCGGCAACTTGGTATGGTTTAGAAAAGATGGATAATGACTGAACACGAAGAGCAAGTGAAGGTGATACAGTGGGCGAAAGAACGGCAAGAAAGGATACCAGAGTTTAAGTGGTTATTCTCGATACCGAATGGCACTAAGACCACGTTCTACAGGAGCAAGAAAGGGGCTACTTACTCACCGCAGAAGATGTACATGAAGGCTGAGGGACTAAAGAGCGGTGTTTGTGATTTGTGTCTACCGTGTGCGAGGGGAAAATATCACGGTCTTTACATAGAGATGAAAGACGGAAAGAAGAAGCCCAGACCAACTCAAGAAGAGTTCATAGAATTTGTTCTTGGTGAGGGCTATCTTGCTATTGTGTGTACCAGCAATGGTCATGCTAAGTCAGAACTAATGGCTTACCTGAACCTGGATGGTGCTAATTATGTAGAAGATGAGGATGATTATGGAGAACATTAGCTATAGTTTATTGATACCAGACAAGTGGCAGAACGAGCTGATTGCTATAAAGGAACGTGCGACAAGGGATGCGTGGGCTATCGGTGATATTACGAATGTCCTGAAAGATTACCATAAGGAGGTTAAGACTGGGGTTTTAGCAAAAGATATCTGGTCTGCTGTTGGAGCGTTTGTTGGAAAGTCCGCTAGGACTGTAAGATTCTATGCTTCTATGGCTGCCATATTTATGTCTAATATTAGAGCGAAGTATGAGGTTTTATCCCACGACCACTTCAGATTGGCTTCTCAGTACATAGAGCCAGAGAAGGTGCTTCTGTATGCAGTCAGTAGGGTTGACGATTACGGAAGACCAGCTACTGTGGACGATTGCTACCAAGAATTCTTCGTACCAGAAGATAAGCTCTACAGTGGGGAAGAGCCGAGAGAGGCAACAATCATTGAGAAAAATCCGATAGTCACCATGATAATCGACCCGACATTAGATGTCATAGGCAGAATCATTGGTGTGCTATCGAAGCTTTCCGAGAAGTTCTATAACGAAGGCAACGTTAGTATAGCTGACAGACTTGCCTTGATAGCGGGAGAATTGTTAGCTGTACAGCACGACCTTAGAACTGAGGAATTGTAGTATACTTATCGAGTGGGTACAGGGTCTTTCATTCCCTGTTCTCCTCCTTTCTGGCGTGGGCGGGAGTGGTGTCTCGCCTGCGCTACTTTTATTTACCCTTGACAACTTGTGTCATACATGGTAATATATAGGTGGGCGAACCCTGCGCTCCCTGAAGAAGCACCCGAAGGGATAACTTGAAGGGTGTAAGACTGCGGGGGAGCGCGTTTAAGGACGCTAATCTCCCCCGCTCCTAGAAAGGAGCAAGTAAATGCGAGAGTGTCCATTGCCAACGGAGTTTGCTGAGCTACAAGGTAAAGTAGACTACGTAACCAAAGTAACTAGCACAGAGTACAGCGCATCCTGCCCAAAATGCAGAGGAGCAGTTCACCCTGACGGTAGATTCCCTGATAGGTTTAGGATGATGCTGAATGCACGAGGGTTGCACAAAGTATTTGGGCTATGCAGAAATTGTGGCTTTACTTGGTGGCAGGGGAAAGAGTCTGGCAAAGAGATAACAGAGGAAGAGTTGGAAGAATTGCGTATTGCGGCTGAGGTAAGAGAAAACGAAATGCTAAAACAGAGACGAAACATCGTCAGCCAACTAGAAAGAGAAATTCGATGGGTTGAGTATACGAACAACCTGACTCCCGAATTGAAGGAATACTACTATAAACGCGGTCTCAATGACTTCTGGATTTTCTATTGGATGCTTGGCTACAAGGAGGATACCCCAGTCTGGTTGAACAATGGGTATGTAGACGTCCCGTCTTGGTCGATTCCTCTTATAGAGCCGATAACAAGAAGGGTGAGACAGATAAAGCTCCGACTCGACAAAGGTGGTTTGCAGATAGAGGGCAAATATAGGAATGATTATAAAGGTCTCCTACCCTGCCCATTCTATTGCGACCTAGATAGTAACTCTCACGATGAGATTGTTATTGTCGAAGGCGAGTTCAAAGCTATGACTACTTATATAACACTGGATAGACTAGACGTCCAGTGCATAGGAATTCCAGGTAACTCACCTCACGAAGACATGATGAGAATTCGTAGGGCTGATGTAGTATACCTGATACTAGATGAAGACAGTTTTGTTCTGAAAGAAGGGCAAAAGGTTTATACATGGGCAAGAGAGGTTACTAGGGCACAGAGAATTATGAACATCTTGAAGGCAAACAAGTACATAAAAAAACTGAAAGTCATAAGACTGCCAGACAAGGTGGATGATATGATTCTCGACGGTAGGCTTGACAAAGAAAAACTAGAGAAGATATTCAAGGAAACTAAAGGAGAAAAATAAGGTTAGTACAGATATTACTTCAGAGAAAACTAAGTCACATACCGTCTATAAGACGTTTCAAGGGAAGCGTGTTTCGTCAGTTACCACTATCATTGGTGGTCAACTAGGCTGGAACAAGCGCGTCTTGATGGCTTGGCAGAAGCGAATGGCTGAGCAGGGCGAAGACCCTGACAAGATTCGTGACAAATCAGCAAGCATAGGGACACTTGCACACTATATGATTGAGTGTTACTTGCTGGATAGAGACCCAGAGATAGACGAGTATTCAAAGAACGATATTGATATGGCTACAAACGCTCTCAATGCGTTCGAGATATGGTGGAAGGAAGTAGACTTGGAATTTGAGTCTGCCGAGTTGCGCCTAGTTAGCCAGAAGCATGAGTATGGTGGAACGATAGACATGATTGCTAGAGATAAAGACGGCAACGTAGTCGTCATTGACTTCAAAACTAGCAACGGCGTCTACGCTGAACACATTATTCAGGTAGCGGCGTATATCCAAGTGTTCGAGGAGATGCGCGAGGAGAAAGTAAAAGAGACGTACATTCTCCAGTTATCTAAAGAGAGTGATTCATTCAATTACCATCGGATTGCAAAGAAGATGCTGACCGACGGTTGGCGTGTATTCTCTCTGCTTTTGAAACTGAAACCTCTACAGAAGAAGTTGAGGATGTAATGTTAGATAAACTTAATGTGGCAGTTCAGACTGAGTTAACGGACAGCTTCTTGCGCATGGTGGTGAAGTCGTACTTCAGGGAGAGAGAAGACTTATCTATTCCTAGTGACATTGAAGCTCTGTTATTTTTCCACTCCGAGGTAGGGGAGTTGACTGATGCTTTCGCTAATGAGATGGGCGACTGGGGCAGGAACGACAATAAGAAGGTTCGAAGCATTGAAGACGAGGTCGGAGACGTGTTGATGATGTTGATTGTGTTTTGTATTCAGCGTGGCATTGACCCAGTGAAAGCTATGATTGACAAGATGAAGAGAAAATTAGAGAACCACATCGAGGGAGAATTGAAGTAACCCTTGACAACTGTTGGCATATGTGGTATGATAAGTCATCGAGGTGTCAGGTTAAAATAACATATCGGTGCGCATACCCTGTGAAAATAACCGAACCTCAATCAAATAAAAAAGGAGACTATATTATGTCAATGGAGAAAAGATATCCAGGTCGTCTGAATATCCCTTGTACGCAGGAGATGGCAGACTTTGTTAGAGAACAATCTGGCGGAGATGGTAAGATGGCTCACTTTTCAAGAGAGCTTTTAGAGAAAGCCATCGCGGATTACAAGATTCACAACCCGCAGGTAAAACCAGACGAACTTATAATAGATACCGAAGAAAAGGAGTAAGCTTATGGCTGAGAATTTACTAAACGAAGCGCCTTGTGTTTGTTGGACGTATGTGTACGGCAAAGATGAAAACGGTGGGCTAGCTAAGGTCAATATTACCATGCGTGGAGCTGATGGTAAGAAAGCCTTTGATGAGCTCATGGAGCTTGAACAATACGCTGATAAGAGTTATGGCTTCAGTATGTATATAAAGGCTTCAACGTCTTATTCTTCCGCATCAAAGAAAGCGCAAGACAAAGACTATGACCAGTCTCAGTTACCCGAAGAGAACGTCAAGTATGAAGTCACTGCCATAGTGAAAGACGAAACAAGTGGTGGTAAGCATAACTTGAAGATAAGGGGCGGTAACTGGCAGAAGTTTGGACAGACGTGTTGGGTTGAAAAAGTCCCAGAGGTCTTGTCTGATTTCGTGGAATGGAAGCGTGGTACAGAGTTGACTGGGGAAGAAATCCCAGTAAGTATGACCTACGCTATCTTTGACCCGAACAAGAAAAAGATTATCGGATTCTCGGAGACTTAATCCCGAAGTCTGAGAATAACGGAGAGCCCTCCACCTATGTATCTATGCAGGGGGGCTCTCCCGTATATACAAGGAGAACATGAATAACGCCGTTCTTATCCAATTAGTTTTTCCAGGGGAGTATGAGCATTTGTTGGATTTAACAGAAGAAAGGCATACCGAGTATTGTAAAAACCATGACTTTGACTACTGGGCGCTACGAGAGCACGACAAAAGTATCGTAGGTGCGTGGGAAAAGGTGACATTACTACAGAGTGCGCTGGAAAAGTACAAGTATGCGATATGGCTGGATGCCGATGCATTTATCAAAGACACAAGCGTAGACCTGAGAGATGCTTGTGAGGTAAACGCGGTAGGTGCTGTGAAATTCCGAGCGCCACATTCATGGGGGGAGCACTATAACGTAGGTGCTGTTTATGTTTGCGATGGCGAGGATGCCCGAAGTTTTATTAATGAGTGGGCAGGCATATATAATACGATAGTAGGGGATTGGCAATTTGAGCAAGGTGCTTTCAATTTGATGAGTAATCATGGGGTTGTGTTTGAACTTCCTGAAAAATGGAATTATACAGTTGGGAGACATTTTGGGGACGAGAAAGTAGTCCTAGGCTTTCACAGTATAAGGGGCGTGGACGAGAAGTTGTTAGCTATGAAAAAGGAGATAATGTAATGAGTTATAAATGTGAAATAGGCGGCGAAGTTATGGGTAGAGGACAGAAGCCTAAGATGGTTACAGTTGAGACGCGTCAGAAGAAATACCCTGTTCGCGAGGATGAGTTGGAAAACGTGATTGACGAAGGCGGTATCGGATTTGAGACTGTCAAAGAGGTACGAGCCTGCCCAGCCTGTGCTGAGTATATGGTACAATAATAGAAAAAAGGAGTAACAAATAATGCCAACATTAAAACTTAGGAAAATGCGGATGTACGGTAATGAATTGATTCATGATGAGTGGGGTAGTGGGAATTGGTGGCGCTTGAATTTAATTCGACGGCAAGATGTCGAGGGTGACGAGGGTAACGTTGATATCGCTATTAACGCCAAGAATGAAGAGCTACAGAGGATTCACGAGGACGACATGGACACAAGCATAGTGTGTACTTTTGGCGCAGTGAAAGGGCAGCTGATTGCGATGGGTCAAACCAACCGAACGTTGTATGGCGCAAAGTCTGTTCTGATGCTTTACGAGCCTGGACTCAATCCAGTAAACGTGGACGCCATCAGGACGATAAAAGAATGGAAAGCGAACGGATTGGATTTCTTCGTGAACGTCAATAACGTTCCTGGTGCAACTAAGCAATTAGTTTACACATGGATAGACGGCGACGGCTTGAATCATCGGCTCAGGCAAGCTACTGAGAGCTTTAGGGATGAATACATGGCTTCTTTGCCTGACTTTGAAGCACCACCTGTAGTACTACCACCCGTAGTGCCACCTGTAGTGCCGCCTGTAGTACCACCTGTTTATCCTCTGAACTATCCCCCGATGATTAGTTTAGATGGAATAGAACGTATTCATGGGATACTTTTAGACAAGGTGATAGATTTGAATTTTGAGAGATTTACACCTGAAGTTATATTCTAGAACGTTTACATTCGGAGAATTGGCAGAGAGGTAATGCGTCAGCTTGCTAAGCTGTAGCCTACCGTTAGGTAGCGTAGGTTCGATTCCTACATTCTCCGCTTGGGGGGCGGTGCAAAGGTCAATTAAAACTAATTATGCCGCTTAGGCACTTAGCCCCCTAATGCATTACTCGTTGCGGAGTGGTGTCCGAGTCTGGCTTATGGTAGTTGTCTTGAAAACAACCGTGTGTAACAGCACCGCAGGTTCAAATCCTGCCCGCTCCGCCTTTTTACAAATAACAAAAGGAGATAAGATGTTGGGAATAAATTTTGGAAAGTTTTCTGCACATACTTGGTGGATAGGAAACGTATACGTGCGTAGCAGTAGAGTCTATACAAAGAAAGGTAAGTGGACTCCGTTTATGCTGATAACCTTCGAAATAGAATAACAGCGGTGTAGCGATTATCGCCACAGTTAGATGAAAAACTACTACGACATGTATCAAAAGCTAGAGAAGGAGAATCTCGCCTGCTTCAGGTGCGGTTCTTCTGTTGGTTTACAGATACATCACGCTGTCTACACTGACGAGAAGAAGTTCAAGAAGGTGATGGACTACTCAGAGAATCTTGTCTTAATGTGTGAGAACTGTAACGTTCACAACAAGGGGGATATAGAGAACTTCCATTTCAGGAATCTTGTGTACAACTACAAACAGAGGCTTGGGTATGACATGGAGTCGTGGCATGAGTTGATAAGAAAGAGAATCAGGGATAACTTTTATATAATGACCGATGAAGAATACCGCAGGGAAACAAAAAAGAGACTGTCTCCAGTCTCCTTAGTATTCAATAAAACCGTGCGCTAGGTTTGGGGTGCGTTCGCTTTACCAAACTCTTTAATCGTCACCAACCTAGGCTGAATGAATAGCTCCATCCTATACTCATCAGTATCGAAGTAGACGACATCTCCGATAGAGGGGCTTTTTGCTTTTTTGAACCTGCAATTAAGACTCCACATGTTCATTGCCTTCCCTGCGAGGAATATCTTAGCGTTCCCTGGTCTGTCAAACTCAGCCAACTCAACCCTGTCTTTTACTGTGTCGAGTCTGACCGCCTGTAGTATCACAACATAGTTTCTATTCATCATCGCTCATATCTTTCCAAACGCTCTCAACTTCAAATTGGTCTTTCAGCACTGCCATTACTAGATTCCATGCACTCTGATTACGGTTGTGGTCTTTTATACTGCCAGATTTACCTAATACAGGTATGTTCATATCTGCGTTTGGGATTTCATCTATGTAGTAATCATAGTTAGATACGTCCGCTAGGTCAGACGTGTTTTTCACCATCATTCTTGCAGTTCTTGTTCCATTTACCAGTATCTCTACTCTCAGCATTTTACTTCTCCCTTCTGGTTTCGTTTCTTACCCATATAAACGCATTTGTTAGTTTTGTTACTGCTCGTTCTTCGTGTTTTATTCCACCCTCTTTCATTTCATTTACCAAACAATGAGTAAGTTCGTGAACAAGCAAATTTTCAATTTCTTTTTTCGTTTTATTCATCAATCTTTTATATGAAATCTCTATCTTTGCGTATTGGTATTCCCAATAGACGTATACTCTCATTGCTGTAGTAAAAACTTTTTCGCCTTTATTCCCTTTTAACTTCTTGGTAAACATCGCGTCTATTGTCCAATCGCCCAATCCCATCCACTTAGTCCACCACTTAAAATATTTTCCTATTGTTTTCTTTAATTTCTTCTTGTTCATTAGTCTCCTTTCTGAAAACAAGAGAGGGAGCGCAAACTCCCTCTCTACTCAAGTAAAACAACACTCTTCCGTTAGAAAGGAATGTTTTCTTTTTTGTTGTCTCTAGCCATAGCCTGTTCTTCCGTGATGTCTTCTTCGTCGTTACCCTCTACTTCTGAAGGAATATCTTTCCCTAATAGTTCAGGTTTCGCTATAGCGTCTATCGCGTCGACAGCCGCTGTTACTTGTTTAGCTATATCTTCTTTTCCATCCCCTATAACTTCTATCGCGTCTTTAGCTTTTTGCCCTTTGTTCTTAGCTTCGACATCCATCGCCGCTTTTGCTAATATCTGAGCTCCGAGAGGTTCGAGGAGACGAGAAGTCATAAATTGTATGGGCATAGCTTTCTCAGTATCCGCGTCTTTCTTCTGGTATCCAATAATGATGCAGATACCAACGAGGTCTTCATTGCCCGTGATGTTTGAAAAGAGAGTGTGTTGTCGTACTGGTTTTTTCTCACTCTTCTGTCCTTTTTTCGCTTCTTTATTTGCTTTCTCTACTTCAGCGAAGAACTTCTTTACTTCTTCAACAGAGTCTCCAGATTCGATAGCGATGGCTTCGTATATTTTTTCACGAGCCTGCGCTAGAAGCGTGGCGACTACGGGGTTGAATGTACCCGTTTCTTTATTTTCATGTACTTGTTTAATTTCCATAATATTTCTCCTTTTTTATTTTTCTACCAATTATAAAATCTTAAGTATTGTACCACATATGACATAAGTTGTCAAGGGTGACTTACACCCCTTCCCATGCTTTTATCAATCTTTCTTTTGTATTAGGGCACTCGGCTTCATAGTCTGGGTTTACTTCACCAAGCACGAATTCTGCTCCGCGTATGGTGGTCACGACGCCATCCTCAGACACCGAAGTAATGATACACGCCACGATATTCGTCCCATCTTCAAACTCTTCATGACCATACACATTGCCTTGTAGTGACTGGTATCCAAACATCATGGTCGTAGACCAGTTCTCCATTCTATACTTCTTTGATTCTACTATGTTTATTACGTCCATCGTGTTTATTATGTCCTTAACCATGCCACACATTTCCATAGTTATTCCTTCTCACCAATAATGAATTTGTATGCCTTCTCTGCGTGACTTGCGGCTGATATTACTAGCGATGGGTTCTTCTTTAGAACTTCGAGCCAACCGTTTATACGGTCAGACTCCTCTTCCTCAAACCCACCCATGATACCGCAGTGTGCGCACAAGAATGCTGTCGTTATCTCGGCGATAAGTTCTTCTCTGCCGTAGACGTAAGCGTTAGTATCCGTATCAAGCTGTTGTCTGTTTAACCTGCTCTCTATTCCAGTGGAGTGAGCGAGTTCGTGGAACAGTGCTCTCCAGTAACCCTCTTTGGTCTCGAACTGCTCCATCAACGGCGTGTGGATTGTGTCCGTAGGCAGGTGGAACGTAGGTGTTTCCCTGCTCACTTCTAATACAGTGGGGGCAGGTAGAACGTAGTTGTTTACCATTTCCTGCGCTCTCTTGATAGCTGTACTCTTTCTAGGTTGGGGTGATTTCTTGAACGGTCTTATGTCCATACCCTCCACCTGAGTCACGTTATATAGGACGTAGTATCGCATGAATGGCACTGTCTTCTTCTTACCAGGCTCTCCGACCTTCATCGGATGCCACCAGACGACTGGAGTACCCTCTTCTCCTATGTCGATGCTACCACCAAGCTCGTTAGCGTTACTTGCGGTAACCCATCGGTTGTCCTCATAGCCTCTTGTTGCAAGGATAAGGCGGTTCAGCCCAGTGTAGGCGTGGCAGGTGCTGTGGTTGTATGGCGAGTCAGCCATGTCCCAGTACTAGATCCATGTTAGCTCACCATCTTCGAGGTCAGTTACTATACTCTTGACGATAATGTCCCTTACTGCTGATTTGTTATCTTCCATTTCATACTCCGTCATGTCAATAATATTCCGTAAATCTTTGGCAGAATGTTTTAGATACGCTTTACCACCATCCACGGCAATAGCACCGCAGGGACACCAGACCATATCATGCCGAGATTTACTTTCAATGATATGTCCGCAAACCTTGCATTTAGCACGGTTGCGTTTTATCTTATTCATCTTTCGCCTTCTTGTTGTACTTCAAGAACATGACCTTCAGGACTGCGAATAGCAACCTATCCATAAACCACGTAGCTAGGTCATTGTCCTCAATCTCAAAGCGCTCGATTATATTCCAAGTCATTTTGTCTACCATCCTACCAAATAAGCCTCTAGCTTTCAGCACTGGCGGGCATATCAGAGCGTTCTCTGTGATAGTCCATGAGTCAACTAAGTTACCATCCACGTAGACGTCCATGTCTCCGTCCTTGATTAGCAGGTTGTATTTCCTGCCAATAACGGGAATCATAAACTCATCCACGCCCTCTTCGCTGAATTCTCTTATTATAATCATATTTTTATATTCTTTTTCATACGCTTTCATGGTCATAGTTTACTCCTTCCCTTCTCTTCTTTTCTTTCTTTCTTCCGTCCTTATCTTGTCAGCTCGTTTTTTCTTCATCTTTTCCAACACAAAGATGCCACGGTTGGTTACTTGCATACCATGGCGAGCCTTGTCGTGTTTTCTTTGTCTGCGTTTAGCTTTATCTAGTCCCATTGATTCTCACTCCTTTTGATAAGTGTGTCATCAGTATACCATATATGACAACAGTTGTCAAGGGTAGGATTATGGTATAATAGTACTGGAGTCATGCTCGCGAGAGTAGGAAGCAGACACCGCCTACGATTATAGGGTGACAATAGGCGGTGTTTTGCTTTTGTGGTGGCTGAGTCTGCCGCACACGGCGGCGTACC
>Ga0208904_1001150_pt1 | contig 18685 bp, 15 predicted proteins | sample AntAceMetag02UKB_FD_184774 | JGI IMG/M metagenome (GOLD analysis project Ga0208904, IMG submission 184774) | Saline lake microbial communities from Ace Lake, Antarctica - Antarctic Ace Lake Metagenome 02UKB (SPAdes) (version 2) | ecosystem: Environmental > Aquatic > Non-marine Saline and...
GACTAAATCATTTACTTCAATGGGGATGGGTTGATTCAGGTTTCGAGTTTCAAAATCAGGTTCGTATTCCAAGGCTCCCATTCCTCGGCTCCCCACATAACACAAACGATCTAATGGGTTCATGTCTTCCACCTTGAGACCGTGTTTGGCTAAGTATGCATCAAGTAATCGGTTACCGAATTTCTCGGGTAGACTATCGGCAATCACACCCGGCAGTCCTTTAAATGTTCTGGAGTCGATCAGTTCAGGATATTGAAAAACACCTGGGGAAAGAGGCATTGTTAGAGGGCTGATATTAAGACCTACTAGAATATAGTCGGGATCATACTGAAATTGCGCCACGCGCCTGTCTTCAAGCCAACTCAAGGCGCCAACCCGTTCACCCCATAAATTAACAGCAATCGCTTCCATCAGGATCTCCCCCTTTGGCGACCCATGGTTCGGCTGGTTGGTTTGGTTTTTATAATCGATTTGCTTTTTTTGACTTTTGACGATTTGCTGTTGGACTTGTCACTAATCTCAAGTTGTTTCAGAGGTGTTGGCATAGGGGGCCCAAGCAAAGGCGTCAACCAATCTGTGTGCCCGAGGGCTCGGGTCAGCCGGATCAGGGTGGAAAGTTTGATATCGCTTCCCGATAGTGCTGCAGCAACTGTATTTCGGTTTAAATCAGCTGTTTTTGCTAGGCCTTGTCTGCCCAATTTCGTCTGCTTGGCACGATTTTCAAGGTTTCTGCCAATAGCTTGCAGTAAAGCCTCGATAGGTGCATTTTGAGTAATATGCATAGTTTACCAGGTATAATTGATGTTATTTGTCTTATTTGCATAATTTAATAGGCATAAATTAAAAAGTCAAGTCCTTTGATGTAATATGCATAGTTTATTGTGCATTATTTAAAAAAATTTCGGTAAATGCTCAGCAAACTATGCAGGAAAGCATTGGTCCTATTCAAAATATCCTCAAGCGCTTGGTTTTGACAAATTTCCATTCTGAATACTTGGTATTTGAAACAAAACTGGAGGATAATTGGACGACGTATTTCTTAAACATTAATGAGAAACACTTGGGAAACTGTTGAGGCATTGAATTTGGTTGGCGAACACGTTGAAAAAGAAATTCTGTGGAGAAACAAATATTTAGCGGCTGAAAATTAAATCCTCAAATCCAAGCTCAACAAACCTTTAAAGTTGAATAACTATGAACGAATCAGATTAGCGAAGATAGGAAAACGAATAGGCCTCAAGGAATTGAGAGAAATTGCATGTATTGTTCGTCCGGAAACTATCCTGGAATGGTTTCGAAGAATGGTCGCAAAGCAATTCGATGGTTCCATGTTTCGAAAAAAAGTAAGACGACCAAGAATCGATTATCAATCGGAAGGGTTCGTTATTCAATTTGCTGAAGAAAATCCAAGTTGGGGTTATGAATGAATCGCTGGTGCCTTATCAAACCATGTTTTCGCTGTGAGTGATCAAACTGTAAGCAATATCTTGAAGAGAAATGGCATGTCATATTGTTTTCATATGTCATATTATGTTCAGTGAATGAGTATCTGAGAAAAGATAATTTTAAAAACACATTAATGCCAAAAGGAATAATCCATGCCAATTTTTGAATTCGAGTGCAGAGATTGTAATGATAGATTTGAAAAGCTAGCAAAGGTCCAAGAAATAATTTGCTGTCCTCAGTGTAATTCTTACAAGTTAAAAAAACTTATCTCAACTAGTGGCACAATGTCAGATGATTCCAAATGTAACTGGGACGATCCTAATCTGCCCAGTAAGCAAGAGTTTCAGCGAAAAAAATATTAACCACCTGGATAGATTGAAGAATGTGAGATACAAAATACTATTGAAATTTACGGCCTACGAATAATTTGTATTATATAGAAAGGTTGTGGACGACCAATAATATGAAGTAATTTCGCTAGTTCTGCAAAATCATCCTTTTCTTGTCCCGTTTTTTTCAAATTATGCCCCCTTCATTGCTCAAAAACCTACTCATATTTCTCAAACCTTCACTTAATGGCTGAAAAATGACTTGACTCATGAAAAGCGATTTCTTATCATCTCATCTTATTCTATTCAGCTGTTTTGGTTTCAGCTTCCGGATTTTCAATTGGGATCTCTTCCTGATTACTTTCTTCGCCTTCATCACCTTCTGGCTTTACTGCTTCCCCTCAATATTTTCTGGTTTCTTTGCATCTTCAACTTCCGGTTGCTCCGTTTCACCTTCATCATCTTCTTCATCTTGTCCCTCTTTAAGTTTCTGAGGGATGCCAAACTCATTGGACACATCAATTCGGAAACGACCCTGGAGGGCGTTGTTAACCTTTGATTTAGCTTTATCGCTGACCTTTTTCAGGTCATCCTGATTGCGTACGACCTGAGGTGTCAGAAATATCAAAAGGTTTGTTTTTTTGGTGCCTGTACTTCGTGTTTTAAACAGCCAGCCTAAGATAGGGATATCTCCGAGGCAAGGTGTTTTGGTCTCCACATCGGTTACTTCGTCGCTGATTAATCCCCCGAGTACGATTGTCTGGCCATTGTCGACAACAACTTGTGTTTTTAAGGACCGGTTCAAAGTGGTGATAGCGCCTTGATCATATGCCCCTATTTTACCTTCGATCACGTTGCTGGAGTTCTGGTCGATTTTCAGTTCAATAGCGTTATTGACATTAATTTTTGGGGTAATCTTCAGCGAAATACCAACTTCTTTGTACTGGATATTAATTGTTTGCTTTCCGTTTGCATCTGTGGATGTGCTGCCGACGGTTGGTATAATCTCGCCGACCTTAATTTCAGCTTCTTCGTTATTCAGAGTAAGGATCTGGGGGTTGGACAGAATATCGATCTCTGCATCTTGTTCCATCGCTTTTAGGAAGGCATCGAAGGTGCTGTATTCGGCTCCACCGAACGAAATGGGTCCCCCAATGATTCCAACTACCGCTCCGGATGCTCCGGCATTGCTGATCTCAGACAGTGTTTTGGGGCGTCCGGTCGAACCTACACCACCAATTGAACCAATAACGTCTCTTCCTCCAGATGATGTTTTTCCTGCTGCCTGCCATTCGACCCCGACTTCCAGGCTCTTATCCAACCGGACCTCCATAATCAGGGCCTGGATAAAAACCTGAGCTCTTTCGATATCCAGTTTTTGGATCACACTTTCCAAAGTAGGAAACTCGGCCTGGTCGGCATAGATTACCAGAGAATTGGATGGAATATCAGGAATAATTGTTGCTGCAATGGAGGATGATTGGTGCTTTTTCGCAGTCTTCAATGTAGTGGAAATCTTTTGGAGAACATCAGCGATTATTTTGGCATTCGCATTTTTCAGCGGGTAAACACGAATATTGCCTTCATCGGTCTCGAGTTTATTATCTAACTGAAAAACCAACTCTTTGATTTTTTCCAAGGTGGCCGGGTGTCCAACTAGAATGAGATTATTTGTCCGTTTGTCGGCTACAATCCTCAACTTTGCACTTTCGGTGGTTCCTTTCTTGGCTCTTTGAACGAAAATCTTGGTCAATAAAGCAGCAGTTTCAACCGCGTCGGCATGTGAAAGGGTGATCAAGTCAAGGTTGACGGATGATAGCACATGGTCAATTTTATCTATTGAATTGACTATATCTGCAAATCGATCCGTATTCTCTTTTGTATCCCTTAAAATCAGAACATTAGCGTTCTTATTCGCAACAAGGAGCGCATTTCTTGAAATTAAAGGCGCCAGATTGGAGCGAACCATTCTGACGTCCAGATAGGTAACCGGGATCACCCGGGTGACATAAGCACCATCATGAAATGTGCTGCCGTCTTTGAATATCGGTGTGGTGGTTTTTTTTGCCGCTCTTGAGTTAATAATCCGAGTGACCTTGCCTTCCTCAATTGTGGACAGATTATTGATATGCAGGACGGACTCAAAAATTTTAAACGCTTCGTCAGAGGAAAATGTCTGATCTGAAATCAGTGTGATTCTTTTATTCTTGAGGTATTTATCGGTAAATACAAAGGTTCTGCCAGTTTCCATACCGATAATTTTAATGAAACTGATGACTTCAACATCATTAAAGTTCATTTTAATCCGGTTTTTTGAAGCTGCCGATGCCGTTGCCTGGCCTAAGCAGACCACAAAAACAATGATGTGCAGTACTTGAAACAGTTTTTTCACAATCGGTTGCTGTACAGTGTTCAGAAGTAGAGGTAGCCCAAGGAATCGGGTAACATGGATATCTGAGTAAACTGGTTGGCCGCCTCTTTTTTTCTGCAATTTTTTCGGCTGCCAAGCTTTTATGGCTTCTTCTGTGAACCAAATTGTCAAACTACCACGGTTTTTTAATGCTTGATCATACTCATGCCAGTTCTTTATGCTATAACGAGCTTAATCAAATTTATGCCTTCGATCCTGGTTATGTTTCTGTGACATTGGCACATCCCTTCATTTATGTTAAATCAAATGAAAGGTAATATGACCGATTTATGAAAATTTGTCGATTCATGCACCAAGGTTCACATCTATTTCGCCAAACATCCTTAGCTTCCAAATATGCTAACTGATCGTCAATTTCTTGTTCATATTTGTATTTATCAAGGATATAATCCCACAGGGTGTTCAAAGTCAGCTTTTGTAGGGATGTAATAAATCCTCTATCTCGAATGAAAGAATACAAAGAACCTACAATTTCTTTTGGATCAGATATTTTGTAATCTAAAACCTGAATCAGTTTATAAATTCCCTCGGCTGAGATTTTGCCGCTACAATGAGGGCAAAACTTAGGGTTTTAAATGGCGGGAAATAGCAATAATAAACCAAACACTTTAATGGGTGACCTTACAGGCTTATAATAGTCATGTTGAGAGAGTGAGTTCGATTCCCGCCACAGCTCATTCCGCTAAATGTCGGCATAACCCTTTATACACCTGGCATACAGCCGGGTTTTTGCCCATGTTTTCAGGATCAACAAAATCTCCAAAATTATCTCAATCCCATACTACGACTAGTATTCAGCGTCCCTTCTTAGTGAGTATAATTATAACACTTCTCTTGGTTCTTCAGAGGGCTGTTCGACTCCATCTGTTTCGGCTAGCGTATTGGATTGGGGGGATACATTCAGTGAATTTCGGTGGCACTGGGTCGGTTCGGTGCCGATTCGAAAGTACTCATATCGGGTTTTGCCACCTGTATTGCAGTCCAGTAACCCAGATTCAGTAGCAATCCGCACCATATTGATGCCATCAGGTTGTCCAAAGGGTAGAATTGGCATGGTAGCTGTTGCATTTTTCATAAAATCGACCCAGATGGGTAGAGCTGCCTTGGAGCCGGTCTCCTCATCACCCAGAGTGTGCTTGTTTCTGTCAAAGCCCACATAGACACCTGTGATCACTTGGGGTGTATAGCCCATATACCAAGCATCCGCATAGTCATCTGTTGACCCCGTCTTTCCTGCTGAGGGGCGATTAATAGCTCTTGCCCGCCAGCCGGTGCCTCTGAGCACGACTTCTTTGAGGATGTTGGTCATCAGAAACGCGGTCTCTTCACTCAGCACCTGTTTGGATATAACCTCAGTCTGCTCTTCCAGTATTTCACCGTTGCGGTCCTCTATTTTTGTGATATAAACGGGTTCGATCAGGTTACCACCATTGGCAAAAATACTGAATGTCCGGGTCATCTCCTCCGGGGTTAAAGAGGAGGATCCCAGCACGATGCCAAGTTCACCTTCGGGAAGATAGCCTGTAATACCAAGTTTACGGGCGTGCTCAATCACGGCTTTTGTACCAAGTTCCTTGGTCAACCGGATTGCAGGTGAGTTTTTACTCTTCACCAATGCAGTGCGCAAAGACATCTTACCCGAATAGCTTTTCGAGTAATTCTCCGGTTTATATTTCCCTTCTCCATAACCGACGAAAGGTGAGTCTTCCAGCAAGCTGGCCGCTGTAAAGGAGCTCTCTAACGCCAGCGAATAGACAATCGCCTTAAAAATCGAGCCGGTTTGACGTTTTCCCTGTATGGCTCGATTGAACTCACTGTCCCGATAATCGAAGCCCCCCGAAATGGCGAGAACCTGGCCACTGTGTGGATCCATTACAAAGACTGCGCCATTGGCAATCGGCTTTTGGGTTAGTGCCAGAATGAATTCGTCATTATCATTGTCATAATCCTGAATCTCCAACTCAATAACATCCCCAATTTTCAGGATCTCGTTAAAATCCTTGAGGTAGTTGGTCCAGTCACGTTTGTGTTTGAAATCGACGGGACGGGCCCATTTCATCGCGTTTACCAAAAGGTTCCCTTGAAATTCACCTAGACTAACCACTGCCTGACTCCTTTTGACTTCCGTCACGACACCCAGAACTGTTCCACCTATGATGAACTGGTTCTTTAGAGTTTCGGCAGCAATTTTTTCGTTAAACAAACTCAAGGCTGTTGATTTAATCTCTTTATCCAGAATCTTGTACTCATCGCTGTCCCAGCCGTCCTCATCTGAGTAAAGGTAGAGACCCAGTTGATCATCCGCCTCTTTTATTATATTTTTTTTGGGTCCTCGGTACCCCTGTCGACGGTCATGAGCGATTAGTCCTCTGTGTAGCGCATTTTGAGCATAGATCTGTTTGTTCAAATCCATGGCGGTGTAGACTTTCAATCCACCGCGGTACAACTGTTCTTGTCCGTACTTATTATAAATATACCGTCTGACATGTTCAGCGTAGTAAGATGTCTCATTGTAGTCGATTTCTTGGTTCAGCTTGAGCTCAATAGGAGTCAATTGCGAACGTATCATCTCATCTGTGGTGATATATCCGAAATCATGCATCTTTGTCAGAACAAGATTTCGTTTCGAGGTTGCACGTTTAATATTAGCTGTAGGAGCCAATCTGGAGGGAGCTTGTGGAATCCCAGCCAGCAATGCCGCTTCCGGCAGTGTCAACTCTTCAACGTTTTTGCCGAAATAGCCTAAGGCAGCGGCTTCAATGCCATAGGTGCCGTGTCCGTAGTTGATTCTATTTAGATAGAGTTCAAGAATCTGGTTTTTGGTAAACTGGCTCTCAATTTTCAAAGCCAGGAGAACTTCCTTGATTTTGCGGATAATTTTCTTATCGCGACTTAAAAGAAAGTTCTTAGCTGTCTGCTGGGTCAGGGTACTACCTCCCTGGGCAATAGTTCCTGTTGTGATATCAACCCAGAGGGCCTTCAGGATTCTGAGCGGATCAATACCGAAATGGTCGTAAAAGCGATTGTCTTCAATGGCCATCGTTGCTTTAATCACGACATCCGGCACCCGATCAAAACTTACCAACACGCGCTTTTGCGTATAAAACTCTTTGACCAGATTATTGTCTCGATCATAAATCTGTGTGGGCAGATCGTAGGTCGGATTGATCATCTGCTCCAGTGTTGGAAGATTCTGAGACAGATAATAAAGATACCCAAATATACCGATACTAAAGATAAGGCCAAAATAGATCATCCTGATGATGAATATTTTTATTCTATCCAGTAAGGGGTCTTGAGACGAATTTTTGGATCTTGGTCTTTTTCTATATTTACTCATAGTTGAAATTGCTTAGGTAGATATTAAATCTGTGCTAAAATTTGGTACATATTAATTTTGAAGGATCTCGGCAATCCGTTGATCGGCTTTAGGAGTGATATAGGGTTAGTTGAATTAAATTTAACTCAGTCAAAACTGAGAAATCGTCCAACCATTTCCAAACCTGGGTTCTTTCTTTGGCAACAATATTATTAGTATAGCGATTTTGCTTCCTATCCCCCTACTTGAGCGATAAACTTGCTTAATTGCAGTTTTAAACCAGGCCGCTACCCGTAGCCATTGAAGCCGATCCTAAATTTGCTCATTTGTACTTTATAGTCATTAGATTAGTGACCTTCCGCACGCCGTCTGTTTGCGAAACTGTTTTAACAGCATGCCAGTTGGAAAAAGTAGTACTAATTTCACCACTGAGTGTAACATGACCATGTCTCACTTCGACCTTGATGCTATTGAAGTCGATAAATTCAGAACGTTCAAGGGCATTTACAATCTCTGACGCAATCAACTGGTCGCTGATATCTCTGGTGGGGACCACTGCCAGTTCATTGTTGATGCCGTGAATGAAAGACAAACCGGATAGCAGATCCTCCGCCCGATCCAATTGCCAGTAGTATGGAACAGTCCCTTGAATTCTCAGCATGCCGCCGTTCATTTCAACATGGATATTGCTAGTATCCAGATCGGAATTCCAATGCAGGAGTTGTTTCGCCATCCTGACGGTTTCAGCTTCGTCGGTCTGAGGCTCCGTCAACAGGTACTCGACTGAAATATTATTTTCTACTGATTTCACATCGCTGAAGGTCTGAATGTTTTCCAAAGCCGCGATTTTGGATCGATAAGTCGGAACTCTTCCTGTCAGAATAACAATGCCGTCATCAACTTTAACCATGATGTCGGAAGCGTCGACACGGCTGTCCCAGCTCATGGTGTTGATAATCCCCACTTTGAGTTCCTCGTCAGTAATCCTTCGATTTTGCTTATTCATTTTCGAATCCATATTTTTTACCTGGATGAAGTTTAATCGGGCAAAACGTCGTGAGTTCTGTTATCTATTATAGTACTAATTATTTGTATTGCAATTAATATCGCCCATATTCTTTCAGCGTCGGGCTATGTACGTTCATTTTCAGTGGAATAATAGACTCTGATCACGGAATTGATCTGGATGAATAATTCCAGTAGCTGATTTCAGTATGATCAAATTGAGCAATAGAAACATTGAATATTGAATTATCACAAAAATTCTGATAAAGAGAAAGGAAGTTCGTAGAGACACAATTACAGTAGGAACTAAATCCCAAGTTTTGTGTGATACAGAAGGGGACCATCAGTCACCACTTTGATCAAGCGTATTGCATCCAGATTTCGACTATTGAAGCGATACTTTCACACCAACCCGACATTTGAAACAGTAGGAAAAATACGAACTTCAAGATGAAACCATATATCCGGGGGATTATTCTGATATCTGTAGCTTTAGTTATCTCGGCTTGGTTTGTATATAAAGGCGACACATTCGGGCCGTATTATGGATCGAATTTATCAGAACAATCTGATTTAATGGGCGATAAAAACCGTCCGAGTAGCATATTCACCGAGGTTGAAAACAATTTCGGACGGGCCCGGGAACCCGAAGCTGAATCTATACAGACGGAAACCGGGAAAACCGCGAAACCGACTCTAAAAAACTCGTTCCGCGTTTTGAGCAGTTCGGGATCAGCAGTAAGGAGGTTAAGGGCACAGTTGTCAATTCGCGAACTCATCCAGATCTTGTCAATCCGGCCGCGTATCCGGTAAAGATCAATGATACTTTCTGGAAGCTGGCAGGAAGGGAGGACAGTTTCGGGAACCCGTGGCTTTGGCCCCTGCTATACCATCAGAACAGACACCGGGTCGAGTATCTTTTATTTGATGAGAAGGTGAGGCTCTGGAAAGTTCATGTAAAATCGAGGACGAAATTGAATCTCGTTCCGGAATCCGGATCGACAATACAAAGGGAAATTACTGAAAAAGCGAGTGGCTACGTAGTACAGCTGGTTTCTCTTTCAGAGCGGAAACAAGAGCAGGCTTATAATATCACCCGCTTTCTGATCAATGCGGGATACTGCGCTTATACATACAGAACCCTGGAAAAGATCACTGTGCCTGGTACCGGAAAAAGACTACACTTCCAGAGGGTACGAGTTGGGCCTTTCAGAACTGCGACAGAGGCCATGAACGTGGGTGAGGAAATTCTGTTCCGATTCTCCGGTAACAGGAATTTTTCCTCTCCATATTGGATAACATCGCCATCACCTGAGGAGATCGGCGGCAACATCAACGACCTCGGAATCCAGCGTGTTCGTCCCTGGGTTTTTCAGGTGGTAAAAGACCATCGAAGGGGGAGGGTTCTGGATACGCTAGCTCAGATACGGGAACATGTGGATTTTGTTTATCTGAATAAGGAATACTTCCCGCTGGGAGGGGCACTTTATTCAGTCAGAATCGGGTATTTTTCAAACGAAAAGCAGGCACTTGCGGCTCGTTTTGCAAAATCGGCAGGATTAGGTTAGTTCCGGGCGGTTGATATGTTCTGTCGTCAGAAGTGGACTGTCATCGATCTCTTCCGCTTCCATCATTTCGACGATTTTGGTGAGGGACAGGGAAATGGCCGTCTGCTCTAGGTCTGAAAGCTGTGATAGGGATTCCATGAGTTTGTCCTGTAAGGGTGAAGGAGCCGATTTGGCGTATTTCTTACCCTTGGTTGTTGGCTTAATTTTGACAAGTCTGCGGTCCTGTTTGTCTCTGTTTCGGCTGATCAGTTTTTTGTCCTCCAGTCGGTCCAGAATACCGACGACGGTGCTGGGGCTCAAATGGATCTGTTTTGCAAGTGCGGCAACCGTAATTGTTTTATTGTCGACGATGGTCAAAAGGCAGACCAGTTGGGGGGTCGTGATCGAATATTTAATGCTTAACTGCTTGGAATGCAAATCAACTGCTCGCATGATCTGCCGAAGCGCCTGAAGGATTTGCAGGTCGTAGCGTTTAACCGGATTTTTCTGTGTTGCAGTATTGCCGGAGCCAGTTGCGGATGTGTTTGATTTAGCCATTTTCTCTCTGTCTGAGTGTTTCAGCAGTTTCGCTTTTCACTATTTTAAGCCTTTTCCAGGGGTTAGGTCAATACAATTGTACCCAATAATAGTTTGTACACCTATTATTGGTGTTGATTACTTACTAATTTGTTGATAGTCTAGGAATACGGTTACAGCAGAAACTAGCGGGGCAGCCTGAAATTCCGAGTTTTTTTAATGATTATCTTTCTGAAATGTCCACCTATTTTAATAGTCAAATTCTGATGGAAGGCTCACCTGAAAAATTGTCACAAAATGAATTAGGGTCCGGATTATCCGATGAAATTGCCCATCATGATATTCAATAGTACAAGCTGAATATCAGAGCTAAGTTTCAACCCAACCTGTTAATAAATCGTAACAATCTAAAGACCCCCACATCTTAATAATTAATTATGTATTATCGATTTCTAAGTTTGTTTTTTGCTTTATGTCTCTTTTTTATCGGAACAGCCTATTCAAAACCTGTCGATTCAAATGAGATTTTTCCTGAATTCCCAGCCCTAAGACAGAATATTGACTTCTGGAAAAAGATTTACAGTTTTTACAACTCCAGCCAGGGTGTTATCCATGATACAGACAACCTGAGCATCGTTTACGACGTTATCGATCTCGAACCAAGATCCAGAAAAGGTTCCCGCAGAAGGAATTACAGAGCAATCAAGAAGGTTAAGAGGCATTATGCCAAACTGTTAAAAAAGATCTCAAAAAATCCAAATTCAACTGGCAAGCATGCACAACAAGTAGCAGCGCTGTTCGGGGATAAAGCGACGCCAATTGATTTCGCTTCTGCAGTAAGCAATATTCGTTTTCAAAAGGGTCAGAGTAATTTTTTTCGAGAAGGGTTGATTCGTTCTGGTCGATATTTACCTGAAATACAGAAGATCTTTAAAAAATACGGTCTGCCAACAGACTTGAAATATCTGCCTCATGTGGAATCATCTTTTAACTATCATGCTTACAGTAAATTTGGTGCTGCTGGAATGTGGCAGTTTACGTACCCTACAGGCAAGCAATTCCTAAAAGTGGATTACGCTGTTGATCAACGTTGGGACCCCATATATGCGTCTGATGCCGCAGCGCGGCTTCTGAAACAGAATTATAAAATTCTGGGAAACTGGCCACTGGCATTGACCGCCTATAACCACGGTGCTAAAGCCATGTCCAACGCCAAAAAGGCTAAAGGGAACTATGAAAATATATTTAATAAATATAACGGCCGAAGATTTAAATTTGCATCCCGTAATTTTTACGCTGAATTTTTAGCCGCCAGAGAGATTGCGAAAAACTATCAGGATTATTTCCCCGGCCTCAGTCTTGATAAACCGGCAAAAACAGTTACGATTACCTTAAAAGGATTCGCACCTGTTAAAGAGTTATCTGAGCACCTGCAGCTGACACCAGCGCTGATCCGTTCATTAAATCGATCATTGAGAGAGCCTGTTTTCAGAAATCAGAAATATATTCCCAAAGGTTTTCAGCTGCGTTTACCAGACAAAGAGAGCCTGAAGCCTCGAATTACGTCAATTCCTGCCAGTTTGTATCAAGCCAAACAGAAACGGAGCCGATTTTACTGGGTTCGAAAAGGAGATGTGGCCAGCGTGATTGCGCGTCGGCATGATATCGCACTTCAGGATCTCATCTGGGCAAATAATCTGAATCGTCGCGCCAGAATATATGCCGGACAGAACCTCCGCATTCCATCACATGAAGACAGTTTGCGCCTAGCAGCAAAATTCAACTCCACTAGCGCTTCAGAAGAGAAAAAAACAGCAACAGAACAGCTCAGATTAAAACTGTTGAATGGAAAATCCAGAAAATTATCTGAAGCGAAATTGAGCAGAAAGCCGGACAGTGCAGATGCAGAAGAAAGCATTGTCAACCCGTACATTGTGACAGGCAACATTTTAGTCAAGCGAAAATTCACAAACAAGGGATCCAATCTCGGTGTGATACAGGTTGAAACAGGAGAAACCCTGGGACATTTTGCGGAGTGGCTGCAAGTCTCTGTTCAGTATATCAGAAAACTAAATCGGCTCTCATACAGAGAAGATATTCGCATGGACCAAATCCTCATCATTCCTTTCATCCGTGCAGACAAAGAGCGATTTGAAGAATCACGCTACGAATTTCACAAAGAGTTTGAGGAAGACTTTCTGAGAGCATTCGAAATTGAAGGCATATGGCAGTACAATATCAGGAAAGGGGATAACATCTGGACTCTGTGCAAAGCGCAGTTCGATCTACCTGTCTGGTTGATCAAAAAGTATAATTTATCTGTCGATCTAAACAAGCTGATACCCGGTCAGAAGATCATTATACCGATTGTTGAGGACAAATCGGAAAGCCTGATGATTGACGACCAGAGACGAATCAACGCATCGGACTCTCATAGACCGGTTCAGTAGGACTTCATTTTAATTTTTTTCGAACCAGTTCGGCTCCGGTGCCGAGTGCTTTTAATTTGTTGATGGCAACATCCCGGGGAAGTGGTGCAAGGCCACAGTTCGTGCAGGGAAATATCCTTTCCGCATCGACATATTTCATGGCATCTTTGATCGTTGAAGCCACTTTTTCAGGACTCTCGACTTCAAGTGAAGCCACATCGATGGCTCCCACTAAGACCTCTTTATCCTTCAGCAGGCCAATCAATTCCACGGGAACTTTCGAATTCGCACACTCTAATGAAACCGGGTCCAATTTACTTTCATTGAGGGCGGAGAAAAATCTCTTGAAATTGTGTCCATTTATCGCCCAAGGTCATTTTCCAATCCATATTGGCTTGAATACCATACCCGTGGCAAATATGAACCGCCGTTTTGCACTGTAATACCTCAATTGCTTTGTGCAAAGCCGCAATTCCCCCACTCCTTGACATCATCCATAAACACATTAAAAGCTGGTTCATCAAACTGGCTTAGCTCATTTTGGAGAAAATTTTAAGGAAATGGAAATATAGTTCTTTTCTAATGTTAATCAAGTGTTTTTGTTAGTATTTGATTTCTGAAAACCTCCCACGCCATTAACGCTGGTATAACCGGGTGCTGCACTGATTTTGAATTTAAGAAGATTTAACCAAGACCACCGAGTTTGACTTATCGGCAGCCTATAGTGATCCGGTAAATACACTAGGCGATAATGCCTTTTGATACTAGAAATTCATGGGGAACATCCGCATTCTTTTTACCGGCAATCGCAAAGTAATACAGAGGTTCACCTTCGGTTGATAATCTATGTCGGTAGCGTTCAAGGTAATAAACATCTAGATACTTGGAAAATATTAGTTCTCGAATCATTTTTGAAAACCCAGAGTCATCGCTGTTATCGAGGAATGTTTCCTTAATATTAAAAGCTGTCCATCCTTTGTTTTTAATAATGTTGAATCCTTCAATAAATGCTTTAGTCGGAATATCCCCAAATCCAAGAGCTGCGACTGTTACCATACAGTCACATTGCCAAGACACTATTTCTTCCTTTTTTTCGGCATTGAGCTTGGTAAAATCCTCAACATAGTATGCATCGTACAATCCAGGCCTGTCTCGAAGAAGAGCATCGTACGCTTCAGGAATAATGTCGATTCCTACCAATCTTGATACACCATGCTTCTTTAATTCCTCTCCCATCATACCATTGCCTGCTCCTAAATCCAGAACACGAAGTTCTGTGAAAGATTCCTCGGATTGATTTACTGCTGATTTTAGTATGGATGTTATCTTGCTAGGTGATGTGCATTTCAAACGGTCGTAAAATATTTGTTCATACAATCCTTGGATTTGATAAATTTCATCGTAATCATGAAACCGTATTTTTCTGTCTTTTTCTTTACCTTGAAGGTAAAAATAGACCTCATCTTGGTCTAAATTGTGAGCAACCTTTTTCGTGAACTGAATTCTATGTCTTTTTTGTATCATGTTCCCCATTTATTGATTTGATTTTTTTGGACAAAAACGTAAGTCGGCGTCTTTGTGTTCATAAAGCCTTCTATACATTAAATGGGTGTTACAATGACAAAATATTCCCATAATATCAATAGTATCTTAGTAATTTGCCAGCGGGATCGCCGAGATTGCTGAGAAACAGATGCATGATCCCATTGAAATCGTGATTGCCGGCGTAACATGGGCGCTGAGAATGTAAAGCATTATCACTACATGGTTAACACCAGCGACCGGTATTAGGCCCTGAAACGCATCGCCGATATCAATCCCCATATCTACGGCATTGTCTTCTGTCGAACCCGCAGGGAGACCAAGGAGATCGCCGATAAAAAATATTATGGTAGAAATCGCTCAGGTTAAACCGGCCACTAGTGAACGCTAAATGAAAAAAGAGAAAAAGAGCTATGGTCCGAAATCTAATAAGTTAAAACCCAAAAAGAGAGCTAAAAAGTAAGTTCGGGGGATATTCGGTGTTAACCTTATCAAACAAAAAATACTCAGAACGTTGTTTGATTCTTAGTTTTCACTGGACTTTACTTTTTTCACCCCCGGAGCATGGATCAAGCAGTAATCTGGTAGAGGCAGACTTTACAACTGGAGCCGTCATCCTGGATATAATCTTCAGTACGTTCTTCCAGCCGTTTCCAGAGGCCATTTTTTTCAATTTTTTCCATTTCAGCATGATAGTTGTCTTCTTCCCATGCTTGATCGCGTACAGTGAAGCAGATAAATCCGCCAGGCTTGGTGATCCTGACCAGTTCGCCGAGAGCCGAGGGTCCCACATGGCCACAGGTAAAAGTACCCACACTGATAACAGCGTCGAAAGTATTCTCAGCAATATCAAGCCGGACCATTAGATCACCCTGGCTTAGATTCTTATATACGCCCTTTTCCCTTGCTTTTTCCAGCATTTGTTCAGAATAATCCAGACCCTCAATATTAAGATAGCCTTCCTGGTATAGAAATTCACCCACGAGTCCAGTACCACATCCAGCATCCAGTACATGGGCGACTTTATCATCCAAATAGGCCTGGAGCAGTCTCCCGGCATCCACTGGCGCCACGTAACCCATTTCATTCAAAAGGTCATGGTCATATTTATCGGCCCATTCACTGTACACATCCCTGAGTTCTTCCTTATTCGATGCATTCAGTACTCTGTCATGTATTTCTTTGTGATCACTCAAACGTGTCTCCTGAATTTATTTTTCAGTGTCTATTTCCCGTAACGGGATTAATGCCATAGTTCTGGGGACAGGATACCTAACTCTCGGGTAGTTCGGAGGAGTTAGGTATCCTGTCCCCAGAACTCCCCAATTAATATTGATAAAGTGATAAAAATAAAGGGAGGCATTTGCGATTGCAAAACCTCCCTTCGTTGTTCCTTTCCTTAATTTCTACTCAGCAGCTGTTCTGGCCAGTTCCAGCCAGTAATTCCACTGTTTCCCGTTCTTGGCTATCCACTGATCAACATGATTTTGGATATCTTTTTTTGAGTTTTCACCATCCTGCATCTTTGTATTCTGCTCATTAATATCTTTCAGTGGCAAATTGAAAGCCGCAAAAAAGGATTTGAGTGCCGGATTTTTATCCATGAATTTCGTATTGGCAACAATCAGGATATCACTGACAACAAATCCCAGTTTAATTGGATCGGTTACAGCTCCTTCCACACCGGAAACGGTCATTAAATCGAGACCGGATTCCTGGGCCTTGGTCGGCAGGATTTCGGGTACATTTATCCACATCACATCCTTTCCAGGCTGCAGCTTAAAAATCGTCCAGTTTGGTGCCCAAGTATAGAAAAATACCGGTTGTCCCCTTTTATGTTTGGCAAGTACACCAGCCATACTTGGTGCATAAGCAGCCTGGGATGCATTGATGTGATCCTTCAGGTCATACGCCTTGAAATGATGTGCAATAATGCCTGCACATCCCCATCCTGGAGGGCAGGCGACTAGGTCAGCTTTTCCGTCCCCATTCGTATCAAAGGCTTTTTTTACTTCCGGGCGTTTGAAGTCGTTCAGTGATTTTATATTATACTGCTCAACCAACTTCTTTGACACCAGATAACCCTGCAGTCCACCGGCAGCTACCACAGACCCATATATCCCTGCTTTTTCCTTGAAATTTTTCGGAGTCTGAGACCAGTGGCTCGGAAACCAACCGTTAGCCCAATAATCTACATCTCCCAGCGTGACAGTCTTATAAAAAAGTGGGTTTTGAAGCTCTTTGACCCGCTTTACTTCATAGCCAAGGGTAGTCAGGGCTCTGCCTATCAGCGCTTCCTGAAAATAACCGGTATTCCAGGTTGCCCTGGCCGGTCGAGCGACTTTGCCCTTCCCCGGAAGCTGATTATAAGCCAAAGCCGGCAACGATAAAAATACCAATGAAATCAAAAAAACTATCAACCGTTTCATAAATTCTCCAATTTTAATTTAAGAATAATTATGGTAACAATTCAGCAAAAAACAGACTGAAGTCTGACGTTCGGTCTGCTCCTGAACTGTTACTCTAATTTTTTTGCCCCATGCCCTGAGTAATCCGATCCAGAACCATTGCCAAAAGCACGATACCGATCCCACCGGTTGTGGCCATTCCGATATTCAGATTATTCAAGCCCTGAAAAACAGGCATACCCAAACCACCCGCACCAATTAAGGCCGCGATGACCACCATCGACAGAGCCATCATAATGGTCTGGTTCACACCCGCCATAATAGAAGGCCATGCCTGGGGTATCTGCACTTTAATCAAGACCTGCATGGTGGTCGCACCGAACGCTTCACCCGCTTCCACCAATTCGGGGTGAACTTGTCGGATACCCAGGTTTGTCAAGCGCACGATCGGTGGCATGGCAAAAACAATCGTTGCGATCACACCGGAAACAGTCCCAATACTGAAGAGCATGACCACCGGGATCAGATACACAAAGGCTGGTGTGGTCTGCATGACATCCAGCAGGGGGCGTAAAAAGGTCTCGACGCGATTACTGCGTCCTGATGCGATACCCAGCGGAATACCGACAATCGCACAGAAGAGAACAGACAATACAACCATGGAAAGCGTTGTCATGGTATCCTCCCAAAGACCCAAAAGACCAATCAAGACAAAGGTCAGGACGACAAAAAAGGTCGCCCGCTTCCCCACATACTTGACCGTCGCAAAAGCAAAAAACAGAATGATCACCCAGGGATTTACCGCATTGAAAAGCCAGTCCAATCCTTCCAACGACTGTTCAATTGGCATTTTAATATACTGGAAAAAATCACGATAGTCTTCCACCAGAATGTCCACACCAATTTGGATCCAGCTGTCCAGGGGGATTATTTTCTCATCAAATGTATACCAACTCATTTTTAGTCTTATTAAGATTAATTATTTTTTTGAAGTGTCTGTAAAAAGATATTTTTTGAAACTACGCCTACATATTCCTTTTCATCATTCAGGACAGGGACAGGCCAGGGACGTGTCGCCACCTCGTCAATAATTTCCTGCATGGAATCATTCGAACTTACTGGTGTTACATTTTCCAAAAATGCATCTGAAAAGTCGCTGACACCCTTATCGGCGTTGATATAATCTTTTAACGAATCTGTACTGACAACACCCAGGAAGTGTTTGGATTTATCCAGTACATAACCATATTCGCGATCCTGGCTGATGAGTCTCTGCAAAGCTGAACGGGGTCCCTTCCCAGGATGTTTGATCACTGTTGTCTGTGTCTCTCTGGCAATATCCCCCGCAACCAGGATGCTGGTTGGATCGACGCCTCGGAAAAATGCCTGTACATAATCGTTGGCCGGATCCTGCAGGATTTCGTCGGGGGTCCCTATCTGGATAATGCGGCCACCCTCCATTATAGCGATTCGATCCCCAATGCGCATGGCCTCATCCAGATCATGAGATATAAAAATAATGGTTCTCTGATGCTTTTCCTGGAGGCTAAGTAGTTGATCCTGCATCTCCGCCCGAATCAATGGGTCCAGTGCGGAAAAAGCCTCATCCATCAATAAAATCTGGGGATCCACAGCCAAAGCCCTGGCAAGTCCGACTCGCTGTTGCATCCCGCCTGACAACTCATCCGGAAA
>Ga0208904_1001151_pt1 | contig 18680 bp, 16 predicted proteins | sample AntAceMetag02UKB_FD_184774 | JGI IMG/M metagenome (GOLD analysis project Ga0208904, IMG submission 184774) | Saline lake microbial communities from Ace Lake, Antarctica - Antarctic Ace Lake Metagenome 02UKB (SPAdes) (version 2) | ecosystem: Environmental > Aquatic > Non-marine Saline and...
ACTTTTATAAAGCCAAGTAAGAGCTGGACTAATTAAAAGATAGCTCACCCAAACTATGATTATTATAGGAACATAAATTTCTGATTTTGCTTGTGCAACAGGCTCGGAGATTAATGAAATATTCATTCAAATACCTCAATCCGATAATTTTGAAAACCAAATTTTACAATTTTTGCTTTATTATATTTAGCATAAATTTTTTTTATTGATTCTGCATTTTTTCTAAATTTATATCTTACACCTGTATTTCTCCATCTTTTTTTTACCATTTTTACCTCTTAGCTTTTCTAATTAAAATATTAATTATGTAAGCAAATATAACTAGAACCCAAATTGTTTTAAATCCATCTTCAATTATTTCTTTTATATTTCCAGTAAAGAATATGTAAAGAGGATATCCAATAATAATTGCTAATAAAATTCCATCTGCGATTGTGAATTTCTTTCCGAAAGTCTTTCTAAAAAAGTTTTTGAACATGTTTTTCTTTGCCATTTTAATTGTTTCTCCTATTCTTTGAAGTATAATCAATAAAAGTAAATATTGCTGGAACAAGAGCTAAAATTCCAATGAATACAAAATACTTTTCTGGAAGTTGCATTCCAATTAAAATTAAGATTCCAATTATTAATGAAGATAAACCAAAAATTATTGAAACCAATAAAGTTAATTCCATTAGATTAGGCTGAATTCCATTTTTAGCCCATTTAGGTAAAGAAAATACTTTTCCAACCACTAAAAATGCAGAGCCTCCAAGAATCAAAAATAAACCATTACTATTATCAGAGATCCAACTTATTCCAAAAGTGAATGATAAGAAAATTCCTAAAAATCCTAAGAAGGATAAAATACTAAGAAAATCTCTAAAATCGTTTGGTATTAATGTTTTTCTTTTTGCCATTTTATTTCCAAAACCTCCTAAATAATGAATGGATTTTCCAACCAATTAAAAAACCTAAAATTGATTGAAATAAAATAGCAATTGGATTAGTGTAAATTATTGGAAATAGCCAATCTAATGTTATAAATTTAGATAGAATTGTTGATAGAGGTAAAATTAAAGATAAAACTAAACCTAAATAACTTCCCCACATCTTAAATGGATTATATGACTTTTTCCTTGATTTCCTCTTATTCTTCCTCATTTTCTGCCTCTCCTAGCCTTTCTAACAGCTTTTTTTGGTCTAGTTGATATGATTGCTACCGAGCCTAAAATTACTACCACAGCCCCAATAATACTCCACATAACCCATCCAGCAGTTTTACATCCACTAACTTCTGTTTCAAGAGGATCAAATCCCGGGGTGTATGCTCTCCAATAAGCAAAACCATAATCTTTTTCAGTTTTAGTATAAGATTCTTGATACCATTCGCAAGATGTATCTTCCGAACAATCTTTAGGACAACTTCCAAAAGATTCCCCAACATTACAAGTTCCATCACCACAATAAGATTGACCTATTTTACTTTCAATACATTTTCCAAATGTGCTTAGAGCTTGACTACAAACAAAATTATCTCCAAATTTATCTATACAAACAGCATTAGAATTACATTCTATTTCAAGAACTTTTTGAACACATTCCCCACTTTCACATCTTTCAAATATTGCTTCTGTTTGGCTATTTGTAAATTGAGGATCACCTGAATTTGAACATTGAGAATCTATTGAACATTCTATTTCTCTTTCTTCTTCAACAGGCAAGAATTCAAAATCTAAATCACAATTATTGTCTTGGTGAGGGCAACAATCAACAGATTTTATAATATTTCCTTGGATTTTTCTTGTTGTTCCATCTGCAAGAGGTTCTTCAATTATTTTGTAAAGAGTATTTGTTGAGCATAAAACATCATCTCCACGATAATCATAAATTTTAAATCCATAAACTCTTTCCCAGTTTAAGAAATAATTTCTACTATCTCCTTTGTTAAGGCAATCATAATCTCCAACAGAAACATCTGTTCTTGTGATTTTATTTTGATTAACTAGGCAACAATCATTTGAATTTGTTGGAACTTTTTTTCCTCTTTCAATTGTAAATAATTGGTAAGGGTTATATTTATATTCTATCTTAAAGAAATCTTCATTCGCCCCACCAAAAGCATTAACAAAATGTGCTTTTTGTCCAGGAGCTAATATTTTCAATAATTTTCCAGATTGTCCAGAAGATGCTTTATAAAAAATATCTGTTTCTTTATCTAGAGAAGAACAAGGAATATTAAAAAATCCCGTATCTGCACAACTTCCATAAATTTTACAATCATCAACTAAAGATTTATCCCCACAAGTAAAAGTAAATCCATCCTCTGCTTGAACAGGGATAACCATTTCAACAGATTGCTCAGAACATTCAAATCTTCCAGAATCAACGACATAAATAACATCTTCATCACCAAAAACATTTTGAAGAGTTCCGCTAGCTAAAATAAAAACTAATCCTAAAACAATAACTGATCCCATAAAGATTGCCTTTGTCCTATTGAATCCTCCTCGGAATCCAAAGATTAATACAAGAGCGATTAATCCACCGCCAATAATTACAAATTTATTTACAGTTAAGAAAATTAATGCCCCAGCAACAATTAAAACAACTGCTATTATTAAAGCAAACATAATTGAAATTGGTAAACCAACTAAAGCAGGTAAAAATCCTCTTTTATCTTTATATAATGATCTCATTTTTTTCTTCTCTTATTTTTAATAAGATTGTAAAATATGAAGGATATTAGTATTAATATACTTATCGGAATTATTATTAATAAAAATTTATAGTCAAATCCTTTAGGATCTTCAGTAGGTGTTTCAAATGGAATTTCAGAAGAATATGCTTTTTTAGAATCAAGAGTATATGTGTGTTCTGGAGTTTCTATGTTTATGAAAGGTCTTGCTTTTATTGAAAGAATATTTGTTGTATCTATTTCAAAATTAGTTTCCCCAAGAATTAATGTTTTTTCAATAACTTCTATATTTGTTGTTCCAACATTATCTGTGGTTGTAATTGTAAGCCCACCATCAAAAGTTTGATAATTGTTATTAACAATAAATTCTCCATTTTCAAAAGTTGTTGTTAAGAAACTAGAATCTATTGAAAAGATGTAATTTATAATAAATCTATTCATCCTACCATCTCTTTGGTAAGCGTCTATTTCTGAGATTTTTACATCCAAATAATCATTTAATTTGAATATTTCTGAAGTTTTCCCTTCATAATTTTTCCCTGCAAAATTAAACAAAGCAACTAAATTAGAACCTTCAAACTTTGCATTTCCTGATGAAAAAGTATTTGTACCTATTTTAAAAGATTGTTCTGTGTATTCATCATAATCATCTAAAAGGTAAGTAAATAAAAATTCCCCATTTTTTTCTAAATCTTGGTGAGTATTTAAAGATGGTAAATAATAAGGAGCTGGTTCTGTTTCAACTATTATTTCTTCACCATTTGGAAAAGACGTTGTTAAAACAGTTCTTGCGGTGCATTTTCTATCATTTAAATTATAAATTCCATCTGATTCACATTCTGTTTTGAATAAAGTTATATCTCCAATATAATCAATAGACCATATTTCCCCACGTGGAACTGTGAATTCTTCTCCATTAACTAAATCTTCTAAAACTTCTACATCTGTTGTTGAACCAATATTTGAAAATATTGTCAAAGGACTTTCAGCTAAACAAAACTTTTTGAATTCATCTAATTTGTTCAAATTGACGCTATCACCCTCATTAAACATTATTCTGTAGTATTGTTCTCCTGGTTCTTTTGTACATCCGAATTGTTGTTTATATGATGGATTTATAATTTTAAGGTGTGATGTTCCACCATGACTTGGTGAACCTCTTTGAGTTTGACTTCTTGCATTTGCACGAATTTCTATTTTATATTCTCCTTGAACATTTACTTCCTTTATTTTTTCTCCTTGCCAAAAGATAGTTATTTTGTTTGAAACAACTGAAGGACTTATTACCAATAGTCCTTCTATACTTTCTCCACCACCAATACTTTTACCAAAAACATTATGTTCTTTTTCAGAAGTTTTTAAAAATACTGCAAAATTACCAGAACCTCCAGCACAAGTGCTTCTAGTACATCCCCCCGCAATTAAATTTATTTTTGCTTTAAAATCTCTTTCATTAAAATTTTCAGTAGTTGTTATTTTAGTATTTAATGTTCCTGTAGAAATTATTAATTCAAAATCATTACCTTTAATAGTTGGTGTTCCTGAACCAAATCCATGTCCAGAAAAACTATGTGTTAAAATATCCCAATATTTAGAAGTATAGTAATCATCTACGGAAGATATTCCAGCACCACTCCCAGTTATTGTATTAGTTTTTACCAAATCTGTTATTTGATTTCCACTTTCTCCATAGGGTAAAAAACCAAATTCAAAAGTACCAATAAGATTTTGAGAGATCCCAAAAATGAAAATTATTATTAAAATTGAAACTATTGCGATTCCTATAAAAAAGTTTCTTTTTACTCTTTTTTTCATGTTATTTTTAAGATTTTATATTATATAAATCTTTTTATTTTTATTAATAATAAATTAAATTAGGTAAAGTGGCAATATTGATAAAGCTAAACTAATCACAATTACCAAGATTGGTTTTAGATTTTTTCCAAATGTTTTTGTTGGAAGCCCAAAGGAAAAGATAAATATTGAAACTATTAAAATTCCTATTGAAAATAAGGCATAAGGAATTCCTCCTTCTGTTGAAAGTGTCAATTTTCTTAAATTTGAGAGTAAACTTGTTTCAATTCCTAATTTAACACTTATTACCCCATTTCTTCCATTTTGATCTTTAGCACGAATATTAAATTGATAATCTCCTTCTTTAGCATCATCTGGGAGAATAATTGTAAAAGTTGCTTTTGTTTTAGTGTCTTTTAATAGAGGTAATTCAAAGTTTTGTTCTTCAAATTCTACATATTGGCAAGCATTTCCAATGAGATCTTCACAGCTTAATTCAATATTTACTGAAGTTCCTCCAAGATTTTCAAAATTTATTCCTAATTCACGACTTGATTTTACAGGCATAAAAATTTCATAAAGAGCTATTCCAGGAGCAACTTCCATAGTCCAAGCAAGATTCCCCTCAATTATTGTGGTTGTACTTCCTCCCCCGCCAAGAACTGTTTCTCCAGAAGAAGCTGATGTTGTAAATTGTAATGTTGAGGAATTTTCATTTCCAGCGTTATCTGTTGAATAAATAGTCAAATTATAAGTTCCATAGGAAGAAGTTATAGCAGAAGTTTCATTATTACAAACAAAAGTTACATTTTCATTTGTACTATCAATTCCTCCAGCCAAATCAAAAATAGAATATTTACAAGTTAAATCATTTTCATCAGAGGTTGTAGAATTGAAAACAAAAGTTTGAGTTCCAGTGGTTGTGGTAATATAATCAAGAGTTAAACTTGGAAAAGTTGTATCAATTGTAAAAGTATAATTATTGACTGCAAAATTTTCATTTCCATTTGTATCATTACACCAAACATTCCAAATATAACTTCCTTCGGATAAATTTAACAAATCAAAACTATTAAGTGAATTATTTGTGGGGATTTGTGTTTGATTGACTTCCCAAGTTCCAGTCCAATTACCATATAATTTACAAGAATCCAATTCACTATCAAATGGAGTATAACTAAAATTTATATTTAAAATGGAATTAAAAAAGTTATTGTCCGAGGGAAGATTCAAATTAACTGACGGGGCTGTTGTAAAAACATTAATTGTCCTATTTTCTCCAAAGGTATTTAAACTAAAATTATCATAGGCTAAACAATTCCAAGTATAAGCTCCATCTGAAGTAAAAGTGTGTGTGAATGTTGTTTGATTAAATATTCCTGAAACAGTGTCATTAACTATTGTTGTGTTTAAACTTCCATCAGGATTCCATAAATAAAAAGTTATATTTGTTAAATGAGCATTTCTTTCAGTTGTTATGCTAGCATTACAAACAAAATCTTTTGTTGCTGGTGAAGAAGAATCATTATTTGGAGATACTAAAAAAACTTCTATTTCTTCTGTTGACCCATAATAAATTGTTCCGCTAGTTCCCAATACAACATTTAGTGATGAATTTTCTAACTCTGCATAAAATATTTTTATTCTTCCACCTTTACTAGCTGTTCCTGGGCTTCCATCTGGTCTTTCTCCACCACCATTTCCACCTAAACCACCATCTCCATTATCCACACTTAAAATTGCAGAAGAAATATTAATATTTGAACTATAAAGTAAAATTGAACCACCACTTCCTCCACCACCTCCTCCTCCACCAGAACCATCAATTGCACTATCACCCCCATGCCCACCAGCTCCACCATTTCCACCATCAGCATTTATTGTTCCATTAACAAAGATTATTGGACTAAATAATCTAATTCCTGCACCACCATTTCCACCTAATCCCCCACTTCCTGCACGACCATAATGATCTGCACAAGAACCCCCTCCACCTCCTCCACCAGCACCATATCCCAATAAAATATTATATTTATTAGTATCATAAGCAATTTGGGATGCACCAGCACCACCACTTCCTCCACCATCGGCACAACCTAATCCACCACCACCTCCTATTCCACCAGAACTTCCTTCACCATTTCCACCATCAAAACCATCATGACAAGAACAACCTGCAACAGCACAACCAAATCCTCCTCCTCCACCTGAATAATTGCTTTCACCTTCACCATCAATAGTTCCATAAATTGTAATATTATTTGTAGCGGTTAAATTTAACCACCCAATTGTAGAATTAATTTGAATAGTAGCATTTGCATGAACAAAAACACCCCCATATTCTTGATGCCCCCCCAGTATTAAAGTTTCAGCATTATTAACTACTAAATCAGCAGAATTTACCAAGGGCATAATGAACATAAAAGAAATTGCAATCATTAAATAAATTATCTTTTTCATCTTTTTTCTCCTAAAAGCCTATCTCTATACAAGTAAAAATAAGCAACTGCTGGAATTATTATAAAAGTTATTACTACAAAATAAAGCACAACATCACTTGCAAATAACCTAGAAAAATCTATAAAAAAGTTATTCAAAATGTGCATAATCCATCCTACTACAAAAAATCCTGTCGCTAGGATTAAGAATGTTTTAAGAACCCAGAAAAGACCAACTACTCCGAAGGCTAAATCAGATCCTGCATAGGCTGAAATATGCCAAACTATTGCGAAGATCCCCATTATCATAGGAATTGCTGAGAAATAAACAGCCCTAAAAGTTTCAAAATCCCATTTTAATTTCTTTGCAATAATTATTAAACCAATTACCAATAATCCAACAACTGCAATAGCCATCATTTCTTCAGATGCTGGGATTTGCAAGGTTGAAAAGATTAAAGATTGTGTTTTAGAAAATTGTTGAGGAAGAACTTTTGATCCAAAAATTCCTTTTGAACCTAATAAATTTGCAATAAAAAATAAGATTGAAAAGAAAATAGTAGATAATAAAGTTAATTGAATTGCTGTGAACTTTCTAGGAAGAAGTGTTATTTTTGAATTTAAATCAAAAAACCCGAATGAATTTGTATAAAAATCATCTTCTTTCCACCAAAATCTAGAAACTAACATTCCTATAACCATAATTGAACTTGCTCCAAAAATTATTGCAAAAAGGAAGAATTGAAAAGAATATTCAGGGTTAGTAATTTCTTGATTTCCTAATAACTGCGTAAGTGGGATTACAAATCCAACAAACCCAATAATCGCTAATAAAAAGAAAGCACCTACAATTTTTGGAATCTTAACATTCACCATTTTATTATTAATAAATTTAAAGAGTTTATAGTTTTTAATTATTTTGTTTTTACTTAATTTTCAAACTTTCAACATTTTTAGCCTTATCTATGAAAGAGATAGTAATATAGTCATTTTCGTCGGTTTGTGAGAGTTGAGAATATTCAATTTCTATGATTTCTTCTTCTTTCAAAAAAGAAATATTTCCATCATAACATTTTTCATAATCTGAAAATTCTTTAATTCTATCTATTTCTGTAAAATTTAAAGCATTCAAAAATATGTAATTAAAGCTCCCTTTTAAGCAAAAATCAACTTCTTTGAAGTTTCCTTCTGTGAATTTTACCAAAATCTTTCCATTTTTATCCAAGATTTTTGATTCTGGGAAAATTGGCTTATTTAATTGATGATCTATCCTTTTATTTTTAGTAACATTGTAAATTGTAGTTTCTTCATAATAATCTTGCCCTTCTAAATTTTTATTCTTAAATTCAAAATTACCTTCTGGGACTTCAAAAAGTTGATAAGTAAATTCACTTTGCCCTTCATAATGGTTGTTTATTGTAGATAATTCAAATAAAGTTTCAACTTTTTCGTTTTTATACTCAGTAGAAATTGAAACATTGTAATAATTATAATTATCTAAAGGCTTATAATAAGAATAAACAAAATAAAGCCCCACTAAAATTAAAATAACTACAAAAGTTAAAAAGATTGTTTGTTTTCTCATTGTTTCGCTTGTGAATCATAACTTTTTCTTTCATCTTTTTTGATAGTTTCATTTACATCTTTCAAAATTTCATTGTATTTAGAAACTGTTTTAGTAAATATCTTTCCACCAGCAACTTCTTCAGAAACTTTTTGTAGATTAATCATTCTTTGTTGCATCAAATTAGATTCATCTTTAAGTTCATTATTTTTATTTATTTTGTGAAGAATTTCTGGGCATTTTTCTTTTACTTCTTCTGGGAGCAAACTAATATCACTAGGATATCCTTTTATTTTTGTGATGTGCATTGAAAAACTACCTTGAGAATAAATTTCAACTTGCTTTCTATCAAAAAATACAGGATAAATTTTTGGAGTAAAATCATCTTCATTATTAGTAATTTCTTTAATATAATTTATATCACGAGGGTAAAAATCAATTCTAATTCTTTTTTCAAATATTTGAATATCTTTTACAACTCCGCTTGCATGCCCTTCAGAATATTGTGGCATGAAATTTTCAAATTCAGGAGCATTCATTGGATCTTCTTCATTTCTCTTATTAAAATAAACAAAATAAGCAAAAGTAATTATTCCAATTAAAATTAAAATTAAAAAACCAGCTATTTGAAGAAAACCTAGGAAATTCATACTAAATCCTCCTTTGGCTTTTTATCTTCTTTCTTTGGATTGTGAGTTTTTTTAACAATAGTTCTTTCTGTACCAAGAAGAGGATTTCTTTCTTCTGTTGTTTCTGTATCAGGATCTTCAATAGGATTCATTGCTTTATTATTCATAGAAGTATTTATTGTTGTCTGTGAAGCCTCCCCAGAGAGAAGTGAAGGCTCTATTTCAGGATGGCTAACATTAATAATAATTATAAAATTTTCATCATCTAGATTCATATTTACTTTATAAGCATAAATTTGGTCTTTACGAACTGTTTTTGTTCCAATAGGCTCGATTCCTTTTTCTAATTTAATATTATTTTTATAATGATTGTGAGCAATCTTTTCAATGATTTCGTGAATTTTTTCCCAAGAAATTACTTTTGGAGATTCATCTTCATTTTTCTCTGCACGCTTAAAAACATTATGTGAATTAATTCCTATTGCAGAAACAACTCCTATTACCGCGACAATTCCAAAAATTATCCAAAGAGTTTTTAAACTTTTTTCTGGATCATAGATTTTCATTCCACCAATTACTGCTAAAAAAAGAATTACTACAATAATTATTACAGCAGTTATTACCTTTTCATTTTTTTCAATTATTGATTTTTCATCTTCCATTATCTTTCCCCCTTATGAAACCCAAATTTTTTCCTAAACCCGCCATTTGAAGTAATATTATTTCTCATTTTCATAACCATAAAAATTATTGCACCAACCATAAAAGCCCCCATAAATAAATAAATAGCAATCCCGAGATTGCTCACTTTCTCTCCCAATACCTCAACTTTTTCTTCAGTTACTTTTGACGTACTATCAATTTGGACTATCTGAGAGGTCTGATTAATATCTTGCTCTATTTGTGCCTTCTGCATGATATCTTGCTCTCTCTGTGCTTCTATTTGCCCCTGAATGAACTTTTTCAATGAATCTTCACTAAGAGAATGGTTTTTGTTGTTTGAACCAGTAATTTGCCCATTTTCACAGAATTCAGGATTTACTGAGCAAAATAATTCAATACATCCATCATCTTTATCTTTACACCAATATTTAAAGAAATTTTCAAGAACTTCTGAATCAACATCCCCATCAAACATGGAGGAATCTATTTCTTCATAATTTATGAAAATTGAAATATTTTGTATTGCATCATTAAAATTTCCTTCAACTAAAAGTTCCTTTTTATTTGTAACATTTGTTTGATTTGTGTTTATTACTTCTGGATCGATTTTGTAGGAAATAGTCACAGATTCTCCAATTTCTAAATCAAATTCATTTCTTGAAAAATCCTTCAACCAATCCCCAGAAAATCTAATATTTTTAGCAAGTTTGCTTCCAATATTTGTAATTTGAAACATTGCTTCTTGAACATCATTATAATCCATAGTATAAGAAGTTGTTAAAAAGTCTAGGGAAATCTCGGTTGGATCATATTTAATTTCTAAATCTAAATTAATTGTATCATCATATTTTATACTGTGAACAAATCCTTGATCATCTAAAACATTAATTGAACATTCATAAGTAAAAGAATAACCCATAATTGAAGCATAATAATTTAAAAGCATTGGATTGCTAAATTTTTCAGTATATTGGGAATCATCTTCAATTGTTGCAAAATCCACATCAGTATCTGCATTAACTAAATTTATTCTATCAAGTGCTTCATTAATCCAGGTAATAGAATCTCCTTTAATAATTTCAATATTGCAACGATCAAAACCACTATCATAATCCACACGAATTTCTTCTGTTTTGTTTGAAGCTCCAATTAAAATTTCATATTCCCCTTGTAAAGTTAAATCTCCACTATAAAATTCATCAGAAACTATTGTAACTTCCACAGATTTGTTTTCCCCTGGAGCTAAATTGAATTTTGGAAGAAATACAATATCTTCCTTAAAAGTTATGTCATTGAACGCGAAAGATTCTTGATTAAAAACATTAATTGTGAAAGTTGTATCATTTTGATATTGTTTGCTTGCAGAAATATCTGTTTGTTCAATAGATAACCCTTCAGCAGAAATTACTCCAAAGAGAAATATCCCTAGGAAAAGAACTAAGAAAAATTTATTTGTATTCTTCTTTTTTAACATATTTTTCCCACCTCATTTTATGCTCTTTTTTTTCTGCTTTTTCCATAATTTTATTTGCTAAGAATTTTCTAAATTCTTCAGAATACTTTCCTTTTTTAATCTTTGTAGTTTCCATGATGAATTCCCAAATCTTTTCATCAAATCCTTTTTCATCAAGATCACATCTTTCCATCAAGAATTGTTTGTTAAGATTGGTTATTCTCCCCAAGTCTAACATAGAGGAGAAATAGACCAACTCTTCTTCGACTGAAATAGGTATTGTTTTTCTCAAAGAAATTGAAGCAGTATGAATTTTTCTCTTTTCGTAATCGGGTTTAGATTTTACCATTTTAATATATTTTTATTAATAATAATAATATATTAACCTTTATAAATATATGGCTACCTTAGAATTCTAAAAATTACAAATGTAAATAATGAAAATACCAAAATTGCTATTACTATGAAATATGGATTTTGAATAAAATCTATAAATCTAGAAAATTTTGTTTTTTCTGCCAAAGTTATTGAAATTGATTTTTCTACAACTGCACTTCCTTTTGTTACAATTATTTTCATTTTAACTTCATCGATTGATTTATCTAATTCAAATTTTGCAATATATTTTCCAGTATTTACTCTGTTTGCTTCTTCAGAAATTGTTTCATTATTTAAAATTATTTCAACCTTTTCTGCATCTATCAAAATTTTATTAATATCATAAACATAAATTTCTATTTTGTTTATTTCTCCTTTTGTCCAATTTCCAGTAAAATATTCAAAATCAAATAAATCTGCTGAAGTTAGATTTTCTGTGGTTATTACTGAAACTGAAGTTACTGGCTCAACAGGTTCTCCAGTTGTGACTGTGGTTGATCCACCAGTTCCTCCTCCACCCCCGCCATCATCTCCTGCCAAACCAGTTATATCATAAAAATAAAAAGTCTGTGACTTTGAACTTTCATTATTTACTGAATTATTACAATAAAAAGTTACATTATAATTTCCATCTGAAAGTGTTTGAGATGCTTGATGAATTTTTGTTAAACTTGATGTCATTGTAGTATTTGCTATCCCCACATTCAAAGAATATTTACAGGTTGCATCTTCATCAGTAGTTATTGAAAATAACATTGGATTTGCATTTTCATCTGCCCCATCTGGATTTATAATTGTTATGTTTGCTATATTTGATAAAACTCCCACACTAACATTTAACCACCAAGTTTCAAAACTTCTTGAATAATTTTGAGTGTCCTCATAAACACAAGAAATATTTAAAAGACCAACATTATTAAAAGTTGTAGTATTTCCAATTGGGGAAGTCCCATTATTAATTAAACTTCCATTATTCCATAATTCTAAATATGCTCCTCCATCTCCATTAATAGTTGAACAATTTAAATCTATTGAACTTGCATTATTAATTGTAATGTTTGATTGAGTATCATCTAAAGTTAAATATATTGAACTAACTGCTTGATTTATTGTTACTGTGAAATTTGCCGAGGATTCAGAATAATTTGTATTCCCTGCTGTTGAATAATTTGCAGAAATTGTTCCTACTCCATAAATTCCATTTGAAATATTCAATGCACAAGTTAATTCTCCTGGACATCCTGAACCTGTAAAATCAGTTGTTGTTCCATAAGTTATTGGAGTTGTTGCTGTTAATCCAATAATTAAAGAAGTGTTTTGATCAATTGTAATACTCATGTTAATCGAACTTGCAGAATAATTTGTATTTCCTGCTGTTGAATAATTAAACATTTCATTACCTGCACCATAAACATCATTTGCTTTATCTAAAGAACAAGTTAATTCATCTGGACAACCTGAACCAGAAACATCTGTTATTAATGGATATTCAATTGGAGAAGTTCCTGAAATTCCAAGAATTAAAGAATCATTTATATTAACTACTAAATCTTTTGTAACATTTCCAGCAGTATAATTTGCACATCCAGAAGTTGAATAATTAAAAGTCCAAGTTCCTACTCCATAAACATCATTACTTAAATCCATTGAATAAGAACATCCAGAATCTCCAGTATTTGTTTCACTTTCTGAAAAATCAGAAGTTGCAGTATATTCAATTGGAGTTGTCCCAGTTATTTGCATATTTGCTGAAGGACTTATTTTATTGATTGTTAAAACATAAATTGTTGAATTTAAATTATTTGCAGAATCATTTATTGTTATATTTAAATTGTAAACTCCAACCCCAAAGATTAAAGAAGTATTTAGATATCCAGATTCATTTATTGTAAAATCTGAATTATTGACAGAATAACTATCAAAAGATATTCCATCTGTTGCATCAAAGTCTACTCCAACCCAATAATTAGAATAATTTATTGATTCATCTCCTGGAATTGTTGTGAAGTATGGTTCTGAAAGATCAACGGTAAATGTTCTTGTTTCAGAAGTTCCAACATTACTATCTATGTCAGTACACTTAACATACCAATCATAAGTAGTTTCATCTTTTAATGAAGAATAAAATGACTGTGTAGTATCTAAAGAAACTGTATAATCTGTTTTATTTAAAACATCGTCAATATATAATTCACAATAACTCATCGCTAACCCTTCTACTTCTGCCACAGAATAATTAAATTCAACTAAATCAGTAGTAGAAAATCCACTATCCTCTGGAGAAAGTAATGTAATTACAGGCGTCCCTGTTTGAATTTGAATATGTTCAACAGACGAAGTAATTGTTGTTCCATCTCCATAACATTCAGTATACCAATAAACTTCTTCATCAGTGTCGTTAAATTGTTTTTCAAATACATAATCTTCACCATCAATAATTTCAGATATATTTGATTGATCAAAATAATAATCTGTCCAAGCAGTTCCGTTAGAAACATTCAAATAAAGAGAACAATTATCAATTGATGTATCACTTGCAAATCCAATATTTACTATAAAATTATATTTATAACTATTTAAAGAGGTTGTATAATTTGTTGCATTTCTAATAGCATCTATTGAAGATACACTAAGTGCTTTTAAAGTTGAATTATCACTTAAATAAAACCCATAACCATCATCTTGATTTCCTGTATTTGAAGTACTTGAAGGTCTATAATATGAATCTGAGTTCATAGTCCAAAGCATAATTCCATCTCCCCCATTTGAATAAAAGTTGCTTATTGCATTTGAATAAACATCATCTTTCGTAGCATCATTATAAGCCTGATTTATTACTAATTCTTGGAGCATTACTGGTTTACCGATTTCATTCGCCCACTTAACATTTTGAGTGACCCAATTATCGTATCCATGTCTTGGTAGCTTTGGAGTCCAAAATGGAACATTTGAATGATAACGACTATTGTAAGTATAATTATGACCATAAGCCCAAAAAGCCCTTACATTAGCATTGCTGATTCCACAGTCAGAGCTACTGACCTCACACATGTATACTCCATCGTTAGAAGTTTCAACTCGTTCTGCAACATATCCCCATTGTCCTGTATTCATAGCAAAAGTTACATAATCACTTGCAGTATTATTATAAGTAGAAACCATGTCTGAACCTTCTCCCCAAGTTTCATTAAATCCTAAAGATTCTATTCCACAAGTTACAAGATGGTTAGAATCTATACCCTTTATGTAAGTTGCAGTATCATTACACCAATTAGCAATTACACTATGATTTCCTGTTTTTGCTCTTGGTTCATTTGCAATCATCCAAGAAAATATAGTTGGATCATCTTTATATTTAATACCTGTATAAGTATTATTTCTATTAAGAATATAACTTATTGTATTTTGAAAATAAGTATTTGCATCTGCATCTGTATAAAATTGGTCATGCCAAGTCCACCAATTATCAGATAAATAAAGTTCATCTTCATAAGTTTTATCTGAAGTATCACTATGTGATAAATACCATTGCATACCACCATAAGCTTCCCAATTATTTATAAGAGTTATTTGGGGTCGTATATCTCTTTTTGAACATTCATATAAAAATTTATCAAATGCTTTAAAGAAAGTTTCATTATAATTTCCAGGAGTATTCTTCTCTCCTAAATTATAATGTCCACCAGTTGTATTTACTTCCCAAGTAGCATTTGTCCCCCCTGAATTTCCACCAGCCATCATTCCCCATGTTCTAACTACATTAATTCCAAGATACTGCATTTCATTAAGAATTTCATAAACCTCATCTTCACTTCCATTAAGTTTTTCTCCATTGTCTGTATAAGTATGATTAGTCATATAGTCTAAAGCATAATAAAAGTTTGCACCTATTATTTTATAAGGTTGCCCACCCAATGTAAAATTATTTCCACTTACATTAATAAATTCTGTTATTCTGAAAGATTTATTTTGATAAGGGTATCCTGTATTAGACCAAAGTACATTTACATCAAAAGTTATAGAATCATTATTTATATTATTACTTGAATCATTACAATAAACAGTCCAAGTGTTTGAACCACCGACAGAAGTAATTCCTGTAAAATTAATTCCCATGTTCACTGCGGAAGAATTTGTCACACCATCATCAACGGAATACCAACATGAATCTGAATTTGTATCTGAAGCTGTATAATTTAAACTGCTCACATTTTCTGAATAAGTTATTGCAGTAGGATAAGTTATTGATATTGAAGGAAGTGTTGCATCATTTACTGTAAGTGTTTGAGTGTCCATACTTGCGTTTGCTGTCCAATTTGCTCCACCAGTTGTATTTAAAACATAATCATAAGTTCCCAACGCTGGTGACCAAGTTTCTCCAGTTGTTTTACTTACTCCATCACGATAAACTATGTAAGTAACATCATTATCTCCAAGATTTGATTCAGATAACCCAATTACTACTTCCTGACTTTCATTTATTGTCCATCCTAAATCTGAAGTTAAACTTCCTTCTGGAATTGATTTATTTACTATTACCTGATAAATTGTTGAATTAAGATTATTTGAAGTATCGTTTATTGTAACATTAATTAAATAAGTTCCTGCTGGGATGTTTGCTGTTGAATTTTCTAACCAGCCAGACTGATTAATTTGAAATAATGTTGTCCAGTTTATTGCATAACTATCAAATTCTGTTTCATCTTCAGCATCAAAATCAACTCCGAATCCTTGTGTATAATTTATTGTTGTGTTTGCTGGGATTGTTGTGAATGTTGGGAGAGTTGAATCTCCTGCACTTTCAGTATATTCCCAACTTAAAAAAGGATAACTTGAATCATCAACAATATTCCAAATATGGGAATGGTCTGCATAATCATCTGCTTTTTGTGTAACTCCAGAAATATTCCAAACACTATCTAAACCAACTGTTGATGTATCATTAAAAGTGGATATATTATTCATTTGTATAGTTGTTTTTCCTGTTCCTCCACCACTGGCTTCTTGTCCAGAAGTTTGATTATCCCAAAAATTATCATTGTATGTTCCATCATTATCATAACCAATTAAACCACCAGGGTCATTACCACTACCACTTACACTTCCATTTGAATAACAATTTGTGATTGTTCCTTGATAATTATAACCAACTAAACCAGCAACACTATTAGTCCCACTTGCACTTGCAGTTGAATAACAATTTGTGATTGTCCCGATAATATTATAACCAACTAAACCACCTTGCTCAGAACTACCACTTACATTTCCTGTTGAATAACAATTTGTAATTGTTGCTTCATTTTCACCAACTAAACCTCCACCATAATAAGTATTAGTAATATCAAAATCTACAACCCCAACATTAGAAATAGTTGAACCAGAACTAGTATCACCAAATAATCCTTGACGAGACGAACTTCTTGAAATATATAAATCTGAAATTGTGTGACCTTGTCCATCAAAAGTTCCTGAAAATACTGCTATTGGATTCCAACCTGCACCACCATTCGCACTTGAAGAAGCATAAGTATCATAACCAGTTGAATCAGAATCTAAATCATTCATTAAAATATAAGATGCTGTTAGATTTAGATGAGTATTATTTAATTGATTCCATGTTTCAATTTGCCAAGGGTCTCCAGAGGTTCCTGCCCCACCAGCAAAACTTCCTAAAACATAAATATATAATTTTTCGTTTAATCCATATTCACTTGAAATAAATGCTTGAATTAAATATTCTTCATCATCTTTAAATTCAATTTCAAAGGTTTTATAATTATAATCTTCTAACTTAATTATTTCTAATTTAGTTTTATCTTTTAAATCTATTGTTAATGAATCTATTTTTGTTTCAATTATTGTTTCTCTTTCTAATTTAGTTTTATCTTCTATTAAATTTTTATTAATAACCTTTGATTTTTCAGGAATATATTTAGAATCTTCTTCAAATAATTTATCTTCAGATGGATTTCGTGGAATTATTTTTAAATCTAAAAACTCTTGTTCCTTTGGATATGCAATTGTAATATTAACTTTTTTATTCGTTAAATAAAAATTTGAATTATTTAACTCCATAGAAATTTTACTAACTACTTGATTATAAGAATAGTCATCATATTTATTTAACCACCCATTATTTACTTTGATTGAATCACTTGCAAAATAAAAATCACTGGGTTCCCATATATTTTCTTTTTCTACACTTCCCAAATCACCAGCTAAAACAAATAATGATAAAAATAAAGTTAGGCAAATTATTGTAAATATTACTGGCATTAATACTTTTGCTCTTTTTTCTTTTAAAATATTCATTTTAGTGGTTTTATAAAGTTTTTCATCTTTTTAAATTGTTTTATTAATAATAAATTTATCTTGATTTTTCTTTTTTCTCCTTTTTCCAAACAACCAAAAGAAAATTAAAATTAAAATTAAAGCCACTACGCAAACAATATAAATCATTAAATTCCTTTTTTCTGTTATCCTTGGGATTCCACCACCAAATAAAGTAATTACCTCGTCCTCATAGTTGTGAAAATATCCTAGTTGTTCTTCTCCCCCAGTGCAAAGAGCCACAAGTTCTTGATCACCACCGCAGATTTGAACTGCTTGCTCATCAGAAGCTGAAACTGTGAAAATTAACAAACATGCCAAAAAGATTATTAAAATTGATTTCATTCTTCCTGCAAGTAATCAATTATTTCATTTATTTTGTTTCTAATTACTTCTAGCTTTTCTTCAGGATTTTGTTTTTCTCCTTCGCATATGGTTATTTTTTTAATTACCATTTTAAAATAATTGTATCCCTGTATCACTATTTAAATCTAATTCGTAATAGTATGGAATCTTAACCATATCTTTTTTTCCATTTTGAATTTCTGTAATATCTAAACTTGAATTAATTGAAAAGTAACTTGAATTTTCTATAATCATTCTTGCTGTGTAATCGCTATCTGTAGTTGTAGTAGCAAACCAACTATAATGATAATATTTAACAGGGATATTCCATAAACTCGTAATATTATTATAAACTATATCTGGAAAATTTCCATTATTTTCTGTATTATAAACTGTAATATTTGCTGTT
>Ga0208904_1001153_pt1 | contig 18668 bp, 20 predicted proteins | sample AntAceMetag02UKB_FD_184774 | JGI IMG/M metagenome (GOLD analysis project Ga0208904, IMG submission 184774) | Saline lake microbial communities from Ace Lake, Antarctica - Antarctic Ace Lake Metagenome 02UKB (SPAdes) (version 2) | ecosystem: Environmental > Aquatic > Non-marine Saline and...
TAGGTGATTGATATGAATATACCACCCCACAGGATTCACTTTTTTGGCACTTTATCTTTTACATCATTTCACATAAGGGAGGTTAGTTATGGCAAGAACGATCCGGGCAGGTGGCACGAGCGAGTATTCAAGTGTTGAGAAGGCGCGCAAGGAGCAGATGAAGCGTGACATTGAGGCGCAGAACAAGGTTATTGCCAAGAAGAAGGCGATTGGCAAAAAGAAGAGGGGTGGAAAGAAGTGAGTGCGTTATGTTTTGTGGGGGGCAAATAACGATGAGAGAAGATATTGACACTCGGATATATAATGCTTTTTATAATTATAAGCAAATGTATAAAGGGCATATTCCCAAGAAGCTAATACTCGGTCGCATAGAGATGAACGAGTTAATGAGCCATAATCTGCCAGAATGTTCTCTTGGTTTAAATGTAGAGGAAGCTGATTGCGAGAGCAGGTTAATGGTGGTATGAGACCGTGGAAAGTTGTGTCATTTCACACTGATGATGTGCTGTATAAATGGCACATAGAAAGGTTGAGGGCATCGCTTATTGAATTTGGCATTGATAGCTACATTGAGGAAATACCGCATAGGAGCAGTTGGCTAGACCATGCTAACTATAAGCCGGTATTTATCCTCAAATGCCTAGAGATGTTTGACGAGAACATAGTGTGGCTGGACGCAGATGCGATTGTAAGAGAATATCCTGTATTGTTTGATGATATGGAAGCCGATATTGCCGTTCACTATAAAGGTGGTTCAGAGCTTTTAAGCGGTACAGTTTATGTTGCGAACAATGAAAGCGGTCGTAATGTTGCGGTAGAGTGGGTTAAAGAAATAGAGCGATACGGTTCGCACCAAAACGATCAGCAGACCTTACAGCGTTTGCTTAGCCGAAGCAACTATAAGGTAACTACGCTACCAGCACCATATACGCTTATCTTTGATCTTATGAGCCATTTGGGGCCGCCAGTGATAGAACACTTTCAAGCAAGCCGAAAGGGGAGAAGATAATGAGAGTCGGTGAAATAAAAGACGGTATTTTTTATCCAACACATTCATGGTGGGTTAGTTCTTGTTATAAATATAAAGACAAGGTAAAATCAACGAAGAAGGCAAAAAATACTTAGTGGAAATAAGTTCGTATGGCGAATAATGACTGACCAACCAACATTTGATCTATCAAGTCTGCAAGCGGAGTTCATTCAAAGCACATCTCGCTTCTGTTGTGCTATTACTGGAGTTGGACTTGGTAAGACGTTCATGCTGCTTGTTAAGGCATGGAACCACTGCGAGAACCACAAAGACGCACTAGCCCTTATTATCCGCAAAGAATTTACAGACCTGCAAGATTCTACCATTCGTGACTTTGGTGCATATTTCGGCGTTAAGCTGGACGGGAAGAACAACTACACGTTTAGCAATGGCTCGGTTATGATGTTTCGGCATGGTAACGAGAACGACTTAGCTGTGTTAAAGAATGTTAATCTGAGTTTCATCGGAATAGAGCAGGGAGAGGAATATGAGAATAATGTCGTGTTTACATGGGGGCGTGACAGATTAAGGCGGAAAGGAACGCAGACCAACCAGATAGCCATGATATGTAACTCCAATGGTATGGATTGGGTCTACGATATGTTTATTAAAAACGCTACATTCACAAAAGATTGGAGTGTTAAAAAGACAGTTCTTGGAAAAATAGTTAGCACAGACGAAGTATATTATTCAAGAGCAGTTAGCGTTATTGATGATAATGGAGACGAGCTTGAACAGAAGTACGAATGTTGGACTGCTAATTCATGGCTAAACGCTGAGAACCTTCCGCGCGAAACGCTACTTGATTGGCAGACACAAGAGGTAGATGCACCAAATCACTTCAGGCGCATGATTCTAAATAAGTTTGATGCTTTCGATGATGTCGATATGGTGTTTACATCTTCCAATATACAGAACGCCCTACACGTTGACTTTATGTATACAAGGGTAAATTACGATGGCTTAATAATGGGCGTTGACGTTGCAAGGGGTGGCGACTTATGCGTTACTGCATTTTTGCGGCAAGTGGGGCCGAACCATTGGGAAGAAGAATATTATGAAAGTTGGCAGGAAAAGGATACAACGGCTTCTGTCGGGAGGATATTAGACCTTAAAGGCAAACACAACCCATCCATTATGGTGGTTGACGGTGATGGACTCGGCGGTCCAATGATAGACCAGATACGCAGTATTGGAATACAGTGCGTTGAATATCGCGGCGGTAAGGTTAAAGATGGATATGACTCGACAAGATACTCCAATAAGACAACACAAGATGCCTTCTTTATGAAGGAACTTATTGAAAGCAATAAACTCAGGGTTCATCAAGATGTTGTCCCTGACATGCAACTTATAAAGTTTACAGAAGGTGCAAACAGGATTAAACAGCTTGTACCAAAGGATAAATTACCACGATCCCCTGACCATTTCGATGCCGTTAAAATGGCGTGTTCCTTAGTAAATGACCCCGCTATTTATATCCAAACTACAAGATCAATGCAACCAAGAAAAGCAAAGCCGATTGAACCGTATAAATTTATTTAAGATATGTGAATTATTTACTTGACAAACAAAAACAGTTGTGATAGGCAAAAGGTTGTGATGCAAAGTAATTATACTTTAGAGCGAATAACCGACCTTGAAGAACTTGCAGTTGCCCTAACTGAACATTATAAGCCAGAACAGACATTAGAACAGTCAAGAGAGATATTATCAAGTAAGTTTATATTTGGTTATAAATGTTGCGTTAAAGATGCTGTCGGTTTTTGCTATATTCTAAAGTCGGATGGTTTTTATATCGTTGATGCTTGCAACGAAGGTTTGAAAATGTTTAGAGCACTGAGCGCCGTTAAGACTGTAATTAAGGAAGCATTTGATACATATACCGACAGGGTTATATGCGGTTATAAGGTTGGAGATGTTGAGTCAAAAATCATACGCAGAAGGCTTGGTTTTAAAAAGTTTACAACAATTGGCGACTTAGATTTGTTTTCGCTTGAAAAGGAGTAGGTATGGCAGCAACCACAGCCGGAGTTCTTGCAGGGGTAGCTCTTGCCACCACAGTTGGCGGTACAATATATGCGGAATCACAAAAAGAAGAGCCGAAATCTGCGGGAAAATTAAATAAAGAAGCAGAGCTAGATGCTGAAAGAAAGCGTCTTGCAACAGAAAAGGGCAAGGCGACAAAAGGCAAAACAATGTTCTCTGACCCACTTGTCGCTGGCGGCGCACCATTAAAACAAGACCTCGGAGCTTAACGTATGGCAGACATGACAGCAAAAGAACGAGTCGCCAACTATAAGCGATTAAAGTCAGATCGTGAGTCGTGGGACAACGTCATGCAGGCCACTAAGAAGATGTTCTTTGTGGAAGCTGAAAACATTAATCAAGAGCAAGACCCCGGACAAGAGCTAGATTTTAGTCAACTTTATGATTCAACTCCTCTTTTAGTGGCGGATGTTCTGCCCGCTGGCTTCTCGAACTATATGACACCCATAAGCGGTCATTGGCTTGACTTCTTTCACCGTGATTCAAAGATTAACAAGTTAAATGAAGTAAAGAAATGGTACAAGGAAACAGAGGAAGAAGTCTGGTACACCTACGAGAATAGTAACTTTTACGAGCAAGACCTGTCTTTCAATAAAGAAACTGCTGTATTCGGTACAGCGAACATGATAGTTGAAGATGATATTGAAGATATAGTCCGCTTTACAAATATGACAGTTAAGCACTGTTTTATTACAGAAGATGGTCGCAGGCGTGTTAATGGTTATTATTGTGAGTTTGAGTTCTCAGCACAGCAGGCGGTAGGCAGGTTTGGTTATAACAAAGTTTCAAGGGTAATTAAAGAAGAATATGATTCAAAGCTGTTTACCACTAAAAAACATATGTTTCTATTGTTTATCGGCAAACGATATGATAGGAATCCAAACAAAACAGACAATGCAAGTATGCCGATAATGGCAAATTGGTATGACGTAAAAGAGCAGACACTTGTGTTGGAGTCTGGTTATCCGGTTATGCCAGCCTGTTCTCATCGTTTCTATACCAGAACCACTACGCCATATGGTTATAGCCCTGCTATGAAAGCAATGCTTGACGCTCGGTACTTACAGGTGATGGGTAAAACAGAGCTTGTAGCTGCAATGCAGAAGGTTCAGCCAGCGTATGCCTTCCCACACGATGCGTTTATACAGCCGGTAGATTTCAATCCACTCTCGCTGAATACATATAACAGCAAGAACATGAGCCGTGACCAGATGTTCACGATTGGTGGAGATGGTAATTTGCAGGCGGCAGAATACGCTATTAACAAGCGAGTTGAAAATCTCAGGGAACATATGTTTTATAGCGTGTTCTTAGCGTTTAAGAATATCAGCAAGGAGATAACTGCAACAGAAGCGATCAAGATAGCCAACGAGCAAATGACGATGCTCGGCCCTGCGGTTGGTCGAAAGATGAATTGCCTAAAAGCCAATGTTAAAATCGTGGTGCAGAAGTTGTGGAACGTAGGAAGGCTCCCAAAAATCCCCGATGTTATGTACGACAAAGATGGGCAGGTTCCATATGAGGTTAATTTCACAAGTTTTCTAACGGCGGCACAGAAGTCAAATGATATGAGATCTCTACAAAATGCCGTGCAAATGTCAATGCCTTTTATACAGGCTGATCCAACTGCAATCCATAAGATCAATGCGTGGCGTGGACTTGATGCTGTATGGCAGTCAACCAATGCAGACCCAACAATTTTGAATGACGACAAAACTGCAATGGAAGCAGTGCAGGCACAGGCGCAGGCACAACAGAAACAAGAGCAGATGTCACTTGATGCTGCAAGTGCATCTACGGCTAAAGACGCTTCTCAGGCGGCTAAAAACTTTGCGGCGGCGCAAGCATGACAGAAGAACGCGAATACACAGAGCAAGAACAAGACCTTTTGAGCATTAAGGGCATGTTTGAACGTCTGTTTGCAAATGAGGGCGGTACTGAAGCTATTGAGTTTTTAAAGCAAGTTACTGGCTATAAGTTCCCGCTACCGCTTAGTACGCTTGCTATTGCAGAAGGCGCAAGGAGAACTGTTTGTTTGATTGACATTTTGGTAGAGCCGAATAATCCAAAGGCGTTTCTCGCATATTGCGCTAAAAGATTGACAGACGATAAGTTTTTACAATAACAAGGGAGGATGGGGATGGTAAAAAAAAAGGTGAGGCTAAAAAAGGACGGAACACCGTGGGGGAGAACTGGTAGGAAAGCACAGAAAAAGCTGGTGATAGTAGAGGCAAAGCCAGTGAGCCGGATTCAGGAGATTATTGATTCAGGGCAAGCCCCCGGAGTGCATATCGCTGAACATCATAAAGCAACGTGGAAACATGGTATGCCTGACCCCGACACGCCACTTGATTGGAGTACAAGAACACAACGTGGAGCTGATTGGGGAAAAGATAGACCAGAAAATCAACGTGGGCACAGAAACCCTGAACTATAAAAACTAAGGGGGATAAATATGGACGAGCAAGTGACGGAATCACAGGAAACAACAAGCGAACAGGTGGCAGACCAGACCGTAGAGACAACCGCGTCTGAGGCAACCACGGAGACAGCACAGCCATCATTCGCTGATAGTTTATCAGAAGCTAATAGGAGTCATGCTTCTGCTGCGAAATTCAAAGATGTTGATAGCCTGTTCAAAAGCTACACTGAAATGGAGGGGATGATCGGCAAGAAAGGTATTATCCTGCCGAACACAGAAGATGAAGCAGATGTAGCTCGTTATAATGCTGAAATGGGAGTACCTGATTCTGCTGATAAATATGAGTTGGACGCTCCTGACCAGTGGGCGCAGGATATGAAGTATGATCAGAGCATAATGAAAAACATTGCTCACGCTGCAAGTCTTACCCCCGCACAGGCAAAAATCGTGGAACAGGGATACTTAGCAGACGCAAAGAACAATGCCACGCAGCAAGCTGCGGCGAGAAAAGAAGCTATCGGCAAAGCAGAGCAGGAAAGTAGGAGCAAGGAAGGCGAGAAGTATGAAGAAAATTCACTTCTTGCTGACCGTACAGCCGACAACTTTTCTGATGGCGATGAAGAATTTGCTAAAGAACTGAAAGAAGCTATGAGGACAACCCCGAAACTAAGGGCGCAGTTTGCTCGGATTGGTTCACAGTTTGCAGAACACCGTATTGGTGACTTTGAAGTAACGCAATATGCGATGAGTTCCGAGTCAGCACAGGCAGAAATGACAGAAATGTTAAGTTCCGATAAGGTAACAAGTCCGTATTGGAGCAATAAAGACCCAGTGGCACATAAGGCCGCTGTGGATAGAATGGATGTATTGGAGAAAATGGTTAGACCTCGGAGATAACTTAAATGCCTTCGTGGAAGCCAGTGGTAAGTAGTACCGCAGACAATCTCGTATAGACCTGCAATCGTGTAGGTTTGTGAGGGTCGGCCCTGTTTCAAGGACAACCAACCGTAACAAACAAAGAAGTATCCGTTGGTTAATATTAATAATCTTTGAAACAGGAGAAACCCAAAATGGCAGACACACAGGGAACTATTCATGGGCAGAAGTTTAGCCGCAATATTATGCCGCTTGCCCAACAGAAGGAATCAAAGCTCTACGATGCAGTCTACAAAGAAGATGTAACCGGAGTAAAGAAGTTTGTGCAAGACCAGATTGGCGTCTGGACGATGCAACAGGTTAATGGTCGTGCGCCGGCAACACCTGAGAACGATCCGCTGTTTGGTCGCAGGTGGGGCGATGTGTATGATTATCACGATAACCGGATTCTCGGTCGTGAAGATAAGCTGAAAATCTTGTCTGACCCTGCATCTATGATGACCAAAAGTGCGAGTGGTGCTATCGGTCGCCAGATTGACGACACCATTATTGACGCTGCGCTTGGTACTGCGTATTATGGCGAAACTGGTTCCAGTTCAATCGCCCTTCCGTCAGCACAGAAAATCGCTAATGGTTCAACAGGTATGACCGTTGCGAAATTCCTAGCAACATCACGCATTTTTGATGATGCAAATGTTGAAATGGATGATCGCTATATGGTTATGCACCCCAAGGGTAAAGAAGATCTTTTGGGCGATGCGAGAGCAACAAGCGCAGATTATGTTAATATCCGCAATCTGGTTGCTGGTAATATTGACACCTTCTACGGGTTCAAGATTATCTATTCAACTCGCTTGCCTGTTGCAACCACAGTAACTTCCGCATTTGCATTTCAGCGGTATGGCTTAATGCTTGGCGAACAGGGCGGTGCATTTGTCCGCACTTCCGAGCGTGATGACAAGTCTTACATGTGGCAGGTTTATTATGCAATCAATCATGGCGCAGTTCGCCTTGAAGATTCTCGCGTAGTTCAGGTTGATTGTTACCGCGCAGCTTAATCCTAATATTTTATAAGGAGAATGAACAATGGCAACTGTTAAAGGAACAAACAAAACTCTCATTGATGCCAAAGGCTCTGGTGGGAATGTAGTCCCTCGCGGTGAATTTGCCGGAACGCTTAAATGCTGTTACGACACCTACACTTTTACCGCAGATGCTTCAGGTGAAGTTGTTGAAGTAGCAACACCGCCTAAAGGTTCAAAGATTATGGGCGTTCAGCTTACGTTCGCTGAGCTCGGAACTGGTTGCACTCTGGCTGTTGGCGATACAAATACCACGGCACTCTATATCGCTGCAACTTCGGCTGCTGCCGCTGGTAGTACCCAAATCAACACTGTTGGCGGTATCGGTTATGTAATCGGTACAACGTCTGGTGATGACGAGATTCTTGTTACTGTCGCTGGTTCCGCTGTTGACGGTATAATTGAAACTCTCATTTACTATGTATAATTAACTCAGGTTGGGTTCGCCCAACCACATCGGGTGGGGTAAGTGCCGTCCTCTCGCCTACCTCACCCACCCTTTTTAAATATGGCAACTACTATACTGAATGACATAACGATTGAAACTCCGCCCGCAGAATATAACGGTGCATTTCATTCTGACATGATTATACTCGGCGGCGGTAAGACCGTTTGGGAAGATTACTTTACGGCAAGAGAGCTTATGCCAAAAGCCGAAATTATGTGCGTGAATGATATCGGCACACAGTTTAAGGCTGAACAAATACATCACATGGTTAGCCTTCACTTAGGTTTCTTCCCTGCAACAAAACTTCTCCGCAGAGAAAAGAGTATGCTTGAAAAGTATGTAAACCATTGCTCTATTGACGGGGCTGGTGTTGATGTCGTATGGCGTATGCAGAATGTTGGCGGTACAGGTGGACTATTTGCAACCAAGATAGCAATGGCAATGGGGTCAAAGCATATCATTATATGTGGAATACCGATGGACAATACTGGACATTATTTTGATCCGCCTGATGCCGTGAAGAACCATACGACCAAATTCTCAGAGAACCACTGCAATATGAAACCGTGGATTGATATGAAGAAAAGCGGGATAGCTATGGACAGGGTGCGCTCAATGGGTGGGCATACCGCAGGGATATTCGGTAAACCTACAAAAGAGTGGGTACAGACATGATTACAACAAGCGTAAACATTTGCAATAGAGCGTTGAGAAAAGTCGGGGCAATTAAGATAACAGACCTTTCAAGCACAACTGACCAAAACGCTATCATAATGAATGACTTGTACGATGATTCGCTCCGTGTGGTGCTTTGTGAGGCAAACTGGATGTTCGCTACCAAAAGGGCAGAACTATCGCTTACAGCCGATGATACGAGCGTTATATGGACAAAAAACAACCTTGTGTATGCCTACAATGTACCATCTGACTTCCTAAGACTAGTTGGGTGGTCTGAATCGCATGAGTGGGTTAGGCAAGAAGGCGATTACTTCTTAAGCAATTCCGATGGCGGTATTACTAAAGTGTCAGTAAACGAGAATACAACGGCTACTCCTGCGTGGGAAACTGCAACCGCATATGTTCTCGGAGATTATATATTAAATGATGATTATGTGTATTACTGCAAGGCAAGCCATTCTTCAAGTGAGAGTGATGAGCCGGGAACTGGGACAAGCTATGCAACATATTGGACTGTCATGCGGGAGGAATCAACGGGCGTATGGACACTGAGTATTGACAAAAAACTTGGTCTTATCTATGTTTATTACAACACTACGATAGCAGAATACCCGCCTTATTTCTTAGAAGCCTTCGTTGACAAGTTAGCGTTAGACGCTTCTTACATGCTTTCACAAAGTAGCAGAAAAACTGAATATTTGGAAACAAGGTACGAAGCGACTTTAAGTGACGCTAAATCCAAAAACTCACAAGGACAATCGCCAGCTTCGGCAAGGGCAGACGCTTGGCTTAACGCTAGGCATAGTGGCGCAAATTCTTGGGATAACGTGGGGATAAATTACCGATGAGACAAACCATCCCGTTTACTTCTTGGGGGAAGGGCGAATTGTCCCCATATGTTCGAGGTCGCGTTGACACGCTTCATTACTACTCGTCTGCTAAATCATTGCAGAACATGATTGTACGACCATATGGTAATCCAGTTCGTAGATCGGGAACGAAATATGTCGGTGCTGTAAAGGATTCGACAGAAGATGTGCGTCTTATTGAGTTCGTATTCAACACGGCAACGTCTTACATTATAGAAATGGGGAACCTTTATCTAAGGTTTTATAAGGATAATGAGCTTGTTACGTTAGACTTGGACGCCATAGCGGCATGGCAGACCGCAACGGCGTATAGTATGCATGATTTAGTAAAAATAGTCGATGGAGCAAGTGTAAAGTATTATCTTTGTACTGTAGAACACACTTCAGCCGCCACAATAAGTGGTGGGACTTATGATGCTTGGGAAACGGACACGGATTATACCAATACAGGTTATTGGTGGCAGGTAAGAACTGCCGACCAAGTTAGCCATAATGGGAAAAATTACACCTGTAAATATACTCATACGTCAGAAGCGAAATATGAGCCGGGGGTTGGATCACGCTGGAGACAAGCATGGCGTGTTCTTGGATCTTATGAGGAAAACGATAATTGGCAGGAATTTATCTCTGCTGAAGATCAAACTGGGTTATGGACTGTTGAAATCCCGACTTCATACACTGAGGCTCAGATTTGGGATGTTGATTACGCACAAAAAAATGATGTAATTAAATTTACACACCAAGCACATGATATTACCGAGTTAAGGCGGTATTCTGATACGATATGGACATTTATACCAGCGGGGATTATTGACGGGCCTCCGTGGGGCGCTAAAAACAGTTCTTGGAAAAAAAGAGTCACTCCAAGCGTCTCTGCTATTAGCACAACTGGCAACTTAGTAGCAAACCATGATTGTTTTACCGCTGATTCGGCTGGAAGGTTTATGTCGGTTGGTGGTTTTCATACAGGTTGGGGCGGTCAGGGATATGTACGCATAATATCTTATACAGATAGTACCACAGTTGCTATTGAGGTTATGGCTCCGATTAGCACAGGGACTGATGCAACGTCAAACTGGGCGTGGAACGCATTTTATGAAGACAATTATCCTGCTAATGTAACATACCACGAGGGGAGACTTGTTCTTGCCAGCACACCAAAATGCCCACAACAAGTGTATTTTTCTCGATCGTTTATATATAATTCTTTTAATACTGGCGATACTGCCGCGTTTGGTTTTAGCTTAGAACTTAACACCGAACAAGCAAATAAAATAAGTTGGCTGTCAAGCGGTCAGTCTTTGAGTATGGGTACGTTTGGTGGAGAATTTATATCAAGTTCTCCCAGTGACGGTTCTTTAAGCGGGCTAACTATTAATTCAAAGAGGCAATCTTCGTGGGGGTCTACGTTCATAAAACCAAGTAGCATGGGAAGCAGGGGATACTTTGTGCAACGGGGGCTACGGAAACTTCGTGAAATGTTCTACGTTTTTGCGAACAATAACTATGACGCATCAGATATGACCGAGTATTCTGAGCACATAACGCTCTCTGGCATTAAAGAAATTAGTTATCAGCGGAACCAAGACTCGCTTCTCTGGTCTGTGCTTATAAATGGCTCGATGGCTGTTCTAACACGCGCTCCTGCAGATGATGTAATGGCGTGGACTCCGTGGAGTACCACTAACGGTAGTGTAAAATCTATTCGTTTCACGCCAAATCCCGATGGGCTAACAGATCGCGGCACAATGATAGTTGAACGCACTATCGGCGGGGAGACTGTTAAATATATTGAGTCATTCGACAATCATGTTTTGGAAAACGATACATTGCAAGAAGATTTGTACTACGTTGACTGTGGCGTTGAATATACGCAGGCGAGTGCAGCCGACACTGATTTTACCGGACTCTCGCACCTTGAGGGGCAGACCGTTGCTATCTTCGTTGATGGTATTTATCAAGGGACAGATACTGTTGAAGATGGAGAGGTTACAAACACATCGGGGGCGTGGCTTAAAGCTTGTGTTGGATTGCCGTATACATCAACAGTACAGATAAATCCTATTAACACCCAAACACCATCCCCGGCAAAAGGCAAGATAAGGCGTATCCATTCGGTAGCCCTTGACGTTTATAAGTCGCTTGGCATGGAGTATAGTAGTGACGGAACAAACTGGTTCCCCGTTAGCGTACCGGAGGGGACAGCAACAGATGAACTCTTTACTGGCATAATCCCAAACTTGACATTTGAGGGTATACTGGATTACACTGGATATATATATCTACGACAGACTAAACCGTATCCCATGAACTTGCTTGGCATTTATGCCAGTGTTCTCATAGCGGAGGATAAATAATATGTCGTTAATGGCTACGATTAGTGCTGAAACCAATAATTTACTAGGTACTTATACAGAGTACCAAATGCTTGGCAGGGCAAATAAGGCGCTTGAAACAGAAGCGGATTTACAGAACCAAGCAACGGCAAAAGCAAACAGGATGGCAGTTGGTGAGTATATCGCAGACCTCGGTGCGTCAGGAGTTGAATTGACACTTGATCAAATTAGCGAGAGGAACAAACAGGCTGCTCTTGATATTGCCGTAGCGAATGACTATAAAAAAAGGCAACAGGGAGAGAATAAAGCGGCTCAAACGATGGTAGCCACAAGCGCTGCATCGCACCTTTTAGGAACAATTGCAAAGGTTGTTGAGGCGGCGCAAAATGTAAGTGGTGGAAAAGGAACAGAAACTGCTAGTGGAGAAGAGGCAGGGGCTGCTAGTGGGAAAGAAAAAAAACAGGAAGTAAAAAAAGTACAAAAACATGATGTGCGTTTGCCTAGCAGTATCCCAATGTTGGGAGCAAAGAAGAGAATAGATTCCGGGGTTGGGCTGAGATAATGGCAAAACTTCAACCATATATCGGTGGTCAGAATTATCGCACTGTTCGTCAACACGACACAACGCAAGTGCTAGATAGACTCACAGGTCAGTTGCAGGCGTGGGACAAGCAGCAGCAAGAGCAAGAAGCGTTTGATGAAAAGATTAAGAACATAGATATGCAGAACAAAACAAATTCTGCTATTGTTAATTACAAGTCAGACTTAAAAATCTTAAACGATTCGTTTGACCCAAACTCCCAAACACCACAAGACCACAAAGAAAAAACAGAAGAACTACGCCAAAGTTACAGAGAAAATGCGCCGTTTCAAGGTGATTTCGATGATAAGGCTTTACTTTCTACAACTAATGGGGCAATCAAGGTAAAGGCTAGCCACGAGAAGCATGTCTTAGATCAAAGAAACGCAGGTAGGATACAAGAATATGTTGGTATAGCAGAAGAAGATTCACAGCTTCGAGTCCAACATGCCACAGAAATTGCTAATAGAGCGTTCAGTGATAATATAATAACTGTGGACAAAAGACACTTGGAACTTCAGGGCGCATACATGAAGATGATCACACATGATGCTACTTATGGTGATCTTGACGACACAATCAAAAGACTCGGCAATCCAAAAGATTCTAAGTATGGTGATCTTGATGCGGAAACAAGAAAAGACGGACTTGCGTTTGCGTTATCAGTACGAGACCACAGAAAGAAGGCATTTGAAATTATCAATGGCGTTGCTGCTTTTAACGCAAGTAAGGAAATTGGGAAAATCATAACAAAAGAAGGTGCAACACCAGAAGAAATCCACTACGCTCTAGCTGCTCTACCACTTAAGGACGCTGAAATTAAAAAATCGCAGAAAGATTATCAGAACTCAAGGGTTAGCCTCCGTACAAACAATACTACTTATAGAACAATGAACGGTAAAGTTCAAACGCTTCTTGGAAAGTATGGGACTACCGATGCGGAAGAAAGGGTTGTAACCAACGAGAAAACAGCAAAGAGATTCTTGCAAGAAGTTAAGGGAGTACAAGATGAGTTGTTAAAGAAGCATCTTGACGGTGAGTTGAATTACGGTTCATATGTGAAACTCGTTGACCAACTTGAACCTGTTGTCGCTCAACGCATAGACGAAGCGAGGGGCGAGATCCAAGATAATACTGAGTGGTTTAGATTCGGAGATAAAGATGTTGAAAAAGTATTTGAGGAATCTGCTTTTGGGGGCGCACAGGAAAGAATAAGCGATGCTTTTATGAACTACCATAATTCGCTTTCTAGGCTTGATAGTGGCGACAAAGAGGCCAGGACACAATACAAAGAAGATTATGGAAAAGAGTGGGAAAACAACAGTGCTGGACGTAAAAATGTTGTGAAACAAATTGTGAAAGAAGAAAACTTTCGTGATATTAATTCAGCATATAAACTTTTTTCAACATATGGCGGCCGTGATAACGCTGCACCGCTTGATGCAAGGGTATCACAGCTAAAAGAAGTATCGGTTGATGGCGTTATATACATAGAGACTGCTGATGGCGGTCTAGAATTGAAGCCGTGATAACAAAACGAGTCAACGGTCAGAGAGAAGAAATGCCTGCAAGTTTTACAGCAGAAGAATATACTGCTATGAAAAAGGCTCGGATGCCAAAAAGTTTTACAGCAGAAGAATATCAGTCATTACAGAGTGGAGAAAACCAAAATTTTCGGTTAGATAATCCCTCGCCACAGCCAGAACCGGAGCAAAAAAAACTAACAGCAGAAAACGCATGGGACGCTGCAAACGATGGTGTGAAGCAGAACACCCTAATGCTCTTGTATAACAAGCAGGCAGATCGCAACACCACCCCACAGGAAGAACAGTGGATTGTTGAAATTGAAGCAAGCCGTGGTAGTCAACATGGTTTCTGGCTTGGCAATATCGAAACAGCGGGTCAAATGGGGTCTCTTGTTGCTAGATCAACGGAGCAGTCGGTGATAGCTGGCACTGTTGGAGCTACCGTGGGAGGTACGCTTGGCCTGATCGGTGGCCCCGGCGCACCAGCGACAGTCCCGGCAGGGATGGTTGCTGGAGGTGTTGGAACTTTCGCAGCAAGTTTCCCTATTTTTATGGCCAAGAATATATATGATGTAAGCCGTGGAGAGGCGTGGAGCGAACTAAACCTATACAACAAGGAGAACAACCTTAACCTTACTTACGAGCAAATGAACGCTGCTGCTGGTGTTGTAGGGCTTGGTGTGGCCGCACTTGACATTTGGAGTATGGGGAATGTTACTAAACTATTTACTCCTGTTGGTGGGCAATTTGCAAAGAAATGGCTCATAGCATCTGCCGCAAGAACCATGAAGAACCCAAGCACAATAAAGGGGATTCTTGCTGGTGGAAAAAATGCTGCTATTGCATGGATTGGCGAGGCTGTTACCGAAGGCATGCAAAAAGGCATTGTGGAGCTTGGCCTTGAAGGTATGCGGATGTGGAACGAGGCTGATTTTGCTGAAATTGCCGCAGGCATTGGTTCAAGCATTGCGACAGGAGCAGGGGGTGGTTCGCCACCAGCGGATATCCCAGCAGAATTAAATGTTGACTTCCCGACAACAGAGCGAATGATTGAGATTTGGGATAAGGTGGTTGAAGAAGGTGTAATGGCTGGCAAGAACATGGTTCTTGTTTCTAGTGTTGGCGGCAGTGTCAACATAGGTTCAAAAATACAGGAGGCCGTTAAGGGCAAGAAACTGGTTAAAGACGCTGAATTGCGATTTGCTGAAAACGGTGCTACGCCACAACAGATTGCAGAGATTCGCAAGTCTGTCCCATCGGAAGCGATTGCCCAATACGAAGAACAACAGCAGCGCAAAGAACAGGCAATATTTAAAAACGCAATGAATAAAATTGATACACTGGAAAACTTAACGCAAGAAGAACAACAGTCTATTGGAAAACACTTTGGCAAAGATGCAAGAGCCGTAGCACAAGGTCAGCGCATGGAACTTGTTCGTGAAGAACGAGATGCTATTAGGGGGCTTGAAGAAAAGATTAATTATTCAGATGACCAGATCACAGATATTCAGGATTCTAATAAAGAGGCAGATCAAGCCGATGTGGTCGCAAAACACAAAGAACAAATAGTGCAAGTGCAAGAACAAATGAAGGCACGGCAGGCAAACATAGAGCGCATATCGGGGATAACAAGAGCCGTACAGCAAGCGAAGGACAAAACAACCACACTAGAAAATCGAGCTGGCTATTATGATTCTATGGCTAACGAGCTTGAAGCATATGAACTTGGTGATAGCAAAGAAGCTGAGGGCTTTCGCAAGCAAGCTGATTTTGCCAGAGAAGATGTTATAACAGTTCAAAAAGAGTTGCGTAAGCAGAAGATGATGTTGCTCCCAAAAGACTCTCAACAAGCAAAAGATGTTGAGAATATGAAGAACACACTGCGGAGTCGCAAGCTACCAAAGCCGATACGGAAAGCCTTGCAAGCAGCATATGTGAACACAACTGCAAATGTGTGGTCTGCAATGAACTCAATGTTTGGCCCGAAGGTTGCTGATGAGTTTAACTTCGAGATGGAGGAATCGTCTCGCAACGATGCTGTGGATAAGGTGGTTGAGCGAGCAGAGCAAGAAGGTGCTAGGATATTAAAAACCAAGAATTTCAATGCTACTGCTATTGAAATGAATAACGATAGGCGCAAATTAACTGGCCCTCAAGGAACGGTTGAAGTTTCAACTTGGGATATAATGGATTTGTGGACTCTCAATAAAAACGAGAACTCGCATATGCTATTAGCAGAGGCATATGATATGTATCAGCTTCAGCCATTGTTTGACTCCCTCACTGATGAGCAGAAGGCTTTTGCTGATTATCTTCAGGCGCAGATGCAACCATACTTTGATGTTTTCAACGAGTGGAGTATTGAAACTCAGGGCGTTGAGATCCCCAATATCCCCTTTTATTGGCCGAGAAAATCTATAAAAATTGACGGTATAAATACTAACGATATTTTTGATCATACAAAAACTGTTGGTGAACAGCCCGGCCCAACAAAACATAGAGCTAATAGCGGTGTAACCCCCCTGCCTCAGAACATGTGGGCGAGCTTTCAGCAACATATTGTAGAGGGTGAGCATGTTAGGCACGTTAGCCCTAAGTATGAGCGTGTTAAGAGGGCGCTTAGCGACACTCAGATGAAGTCAATTATAGAGAACAAGTTTGGCAAGAAGGTCTATGGTAGCACTCAAGCGCTAGTTGACGAAATGGCGTTGAATAAAATACCAGAACACATGGACGTTATTTCAACTGGCTATGGAAAGCTAATAAATAATTGGGCGGTTGCCAAAATTGCACTAAGCCCAACAACATTTATGCGTCAGCTTGGCTCTGTAACAAATTATGCAGAGGTCATGCCAGCAGGGGAGTGGGCAACAGGATTCTTCGGTGGTCTTGCGACTCCAAAGCAAACATTTGACTTTATGTGGAATAACTCAGAGTACATCCGCAGACGTTATGGCCGTGGTTATAATGAAGCATTAGCTGATGCTCTTGAAGATGCGAAAAAGTTTGGTGATAAGAAAATCAAATTGATGAAGTTCCTAACTTCTTTTGGTCGCACAGGCGATATTGGTGCAATCATTTATGGTGGTGCGCCATATGTTCAGAACCAAATAACAGAATATAAACAGAAAAATCCTAATGCTACCGAGCAAGAAGCAACAGATTATGCTTTCGCACAACTTAAAAAACAGACGATCCGATCACAGCAATCAGGATTAAGCTCCAGTCTATCCGTATTACAGAACTCAAATAATGTGTTTTTTAGAGCGACAATGCGGTTTAAGAACACCCCCAATCAGTACGTCCGCAAAATGGTAGACGCACAAATCGCTATCATCAATGGCGATATAACTAAAAAGCAATATGTAAAGACAATGGCTGTCTATGGTATTATACAGCCATACCTCTATGTGACGCTTGGAGAAATAATAACAGCACCGTTAAGGGCGATAGGTGGTGATGACCCTGATGAGCTTATGGCAACATATATAGAACGTGTTTTTGCAAAAACAGCTACATCGCCAACAGCAGGTATCCCAGTTTTTGGAGAACTTATTGAAAATGCTGTAATGGCTATCGTAGCGCAAGATAAAAGGAGGGCATACCACCCCGTTCAAATTCCCGTTCTCGATGGTTTTTTACACGCAATACAAATGCTTACAAAAAACGAAATCTCAGCGCTTGACTGGATGGAAATAATCGCTGAAATTCAAGAACCAATTGTACCAATACCTACGGGGCAAATTGCAAGATACATTGACTATGTAACTGAAGATTAACAAAAGGAGAGTACCATGAAAAAGATTTTAGTAGCAACGATTATGGCAGTATTGTTAATGTGTGGGAACGCTTTGTGCGCAACGGTTGACCTGACTGGAACGTGTGAGTGGGTGGACGCTAATAAGCGCATACAGAAGTGCGCGTATACCTCTACTACGAGCGTTACCACTGGCGTGTCGCAGGTGTTCGACCTTACCATACCGAGTGTGTTTGGAAACATTATCGGTGTCGGTATTCAATCTTTAAGCACAGACCTTGATTGGTATGTGTCAGAAAGTGAAGATGCTACTGCCACGGAAATAGAAACCCTTATCTATGTGACCGAAACCAATCTTGGCGACAGCTTTTCGTTTAGCGGCCTGAGCGCCCCTATATTTTTTAGAAATAAGGACACTATTGAAATTCCCCATCTTTATTTAACCGTTGATAATGACAGCGCCATAGATATGACGGCAGTATACTTTTACTTAATTTTTGGCGATAATGTCAACTAAGGAGACAGCATGAAATATTTTATCCCGATTATTGTGTTCTTGTGTGTCGCACTTAACGCACAGGCTGGAATAGAAAAGCCCGCTCCCCTGGGCAGCGGAACGTGTGCTGAGCTTACCGAGCCGAACACGTTCACCGAGCCCCAGACGTTTGAAAAAGGTATTGTTGCACCGAGCTATACCGTTGTTGACCCAGCGAATTTGGCTGGTTTCATCGGTCTACCCATTCGTTACGATGTACCACCCCGTGCTTTCGGTGACGCCCTGCTTGGCTATGCCGGAGTTATTGGCTGGTATAATGTCGTTGATGACACCACAGGCATGTTTTATTATACCCCTTCGACCGCTACAAAATGGGCGATTACCACCACTGCGGGGACTGAGGTAATGACGGTCCCTATAGACTTGTATTTTCGGGATTCAGACGCTTGTGCAGATTACAAATCCGCCGCTTGCAATGATGATGAATGGGGGACAAATTGGGTTTATAATGGAGGCCCA
>Ga0208904_1001154_pt1 | contig 18662 bp, 25 predicted proteins | sample AntAceMetag02UKB_FD_184774 | JGI IMG/M metagenome (GOLD analysis project Ga0208904, IMG submission 184774) | Saline lake microbial communities from Ace Lake, Antarctica - Antarctic Ace Lake Metagenome 02UKB (SPAdes) (version 2) | ecosystem: Environmental > Aquatic > Non-marine Saline and...
TTGTTGTCTAATAGCACCGCTAATATCGCCTAATTGCTTGTTTAATCTTTGGGAAGGGGTAATTGTCTGTTGACGGTATGATTTTTGCCATTCAGCAAAGTCCTGTTGTATTGTTTTTTTTGCTGCAGCTTGATCTCTTTTTGCTATATTGTCCAGTAGTGTTTTATCGGGTTTTGCTTGAAATGATGTCATTTCTGTACCAGGTAATTGTTGTTGTGCTGCTTTTCCTAATTCAACTTTAGGCTTTGCAGGGAGGGTGGGTTTAAACTTTACCTTTCCTTTAATCCCTTTTACTCCTCTAAATTGCCCCTTCCCGCCAACTGCGCCAGTCAGGACATCTAAACCGATACTTGCTGGAGTAGTTGGCTGTTTAGTGGCTATATCTATACCTAATCCTTGAGCTACATTTGCTAATGAGCCAGCACCGCTAGTTCCAACCTTTCCCCATCCAGCTGGCATTATCTTTGCTAATAAAGGATTAGTTGCCCCTATTACTCCGGCTATTTGAGGATATTGCCCTATTCCTCGAGCTACACCTTCTCCGAATTTACCGCCTGTTATTTTACTCAAACCGCCACTTAACCCGCCCATTGCTAATGCTCCAATAGGTTTTAGCTTGGTTAATCCAAACCCCGTTGCTCCAAGCCGAGCCATTTTAAAAACATCACCTTTTTGGTATGCTGTTTCTTTGGCAATTTTAGGATTAAATCTTGATTGAAGTCTTATAAATGGATTGCTTCTAGCAGAAGCCCTTCCAGCAGCAGGAAAACCCTGTTTGAAAGTTTGAATTGTAGGCTGGATTATTTGCCTAGCATAAGATTTTGCTTGTTGTCCGGCAGGAGATTTCCACGCTTGCCCAAATTGCTGGGAACCCGGAACGCGCCTTGCAAAATAGTCCCGTAGTTTTTCACTGATATTTTTTAAATTAAAAGCCATTTACGCCCCCTTAATATTGAGGCCTATCTTTTTCTTCTTTACCGCCGTAGCCATAAGGAGCGGTTAAGTTTCCGCCTGCTCCCCATTGAGGTTGTCCGGTAATCGGCTGGAAAGCTTTTGGCTGGGCAATATAACCGGATATTTGGGCCATATTATTTTTTAATTGCTGAATATTTTCCGACCGGCTCATTGCCCATTCCTGCAAGGCTGATTTTCTGTTCTCATACATTGTCTTTGCATTAGCAAGTTCCTGCATAGCGGAATTTAATAAATTCTGCGTCATTGCCTGCAAGTCTTGAGATTTGCTCAACTGTCCGCTTGCTTGCATCTGCCTTACCTTATTTTGGGCGTCATCAAACCATTGGGATATTTCAATTATCTTATTATCCCTTTCACCTGTTAAGTTTTGCTGTTCTGTGTTGAAAGCGGTTGTAAGCTTAAACTCCCGATCATTTATATCATTCATTATCTCGGAAGTTTTAGTTGTAATATCTCCCCGCTGTTTGCTTCCTAGCTTAGAAACTGCATAACTGTACATATTAGCGGCAGAACTATCGCCGGCTCCTTTTTGTCCTAGCATTACAGAACCGGTAGTAAACATATTCCTTATGTTTTCCGATAAATCTGATAAATTCTTTGCTTGGGATGTTTCTGTTTTGGTTCTTTGCGTTTCCAGTTCCCTTTGGCCTACATCACGCTGTCCGGTTAAACCAGCCATTCCTTGCGTATATTGATTTTGCACTACTTGTTCTTGCCCTTCCTTTTGTCCTGGAAGCTGCTGCATCATTGCATCTAGAGAATTGAAATAAGAACCATATCCGCCTTCAATATCAGATCTCATTTGATTTCCCATTTCATTTGTTCCTCCACTTTCTCCGTGCCAGCCTTCCGGGGGAGTGCCGGATCTTCCCATATCTGCCCATTGCTGTCCGTAATTAGAACCACCATTGCCACCACTTGGAGCTGAATAACTAGGTGCAGGCGTACCGCCAGAACTACCGCCGGATTGCGCAAACGGATCATATCCTGCCGGAGCGTAAGAGGCGTTTGGAGAATAAGCAGCTTGTGAAGGCGAAGGACCATAAAGATTACTTCCCCCCTGAGCGGTTCTTTCTTTTCCTAATACTGAACCTATTGCCTCTGTAATTCCAAACTCTGGTAATTTTTGTCCGAATATTGACCAACTTCCTACAGCCATTTTGACCTCCTTTTTATACTAAATGATATAATAAAGTTATGAATATAAACTTAAGATTTTTTTATAATATTATTCTAATTTTAATTTCACCTATATTAGCAATATTTTTTATAGGTATGTGGTGCGGCGACAATAAACACGCTGGTTTCTTTGTTACCTTTTTATTTATTTCTCTTCTTTTTCTTTCTTCCTCTTTTAAATTGTTTTTAAAAAGAATCAACCCTTAGTATTATATCTTTAGCCCTTAATTCCAAAAAAAGCACAACTACTTGTTGTGCCGCCTAATGCTTTGTTAGGAAAGCTTAATTCAATATAATACCTTACTTAATCTTTGTCAAGCACTTATCTTTTTAAAATATTCTGCGTATCTTTTAACTTCTTCTTGAATTGTATATTTTTTAACTTCCTTATAGGCGTTTTCTCCTATTTCCTTTCTTAACTTATAACTATCTATCAATTTCTTCATTGCGTGATACCAGTCATCGGCATAATTAGCCAGCAATCCGGTTTTGCCGTGCTCAACTACTTTTTCATATTGCCTTATCCTTTGCCAAATACCAGGCTTTTTAGCAGCTGATATTTCCAGCCATTTAATATAACTTTTACTTCGGTTATAAGTATTAACCACTAATGGCGTGACAAAAAAATCCGTTTCATCCATCACCTTTGGATATTTTGTATCTATCCACTTGCGTATATCAGTAGCCCCAAAGCCGTGCTCATACCTTGCCCCCCAGCGTTTCTTATATTTTGGCAAAAACGCTCCTATTGTTTTAAATATTACTTGCGGATATTCCCGCATAATCCTATCCATCGCTTTTGCAAATTCTTCTGATTGCAGGTTTTCAAAGTGACTTGTACTTCCAAAGTGAGTAATAACAATATTGTATTCCTTCCTTGTTTTTGAACGGTGTTTATACAGCCCCAAATCAATAGAGTTAGGAAACACTTCAATTTTATTAAAAGGCTTAGCGGTATTAGCGTTTATTACGTTTTTTAAATATCTGTTTGTAGTAGTAATAAAATCAACTTCATTCATTATGCAAGTAATGTTTTTTATTCCTTCTGATCCTTTCTTATAAACAGGATATGCCATATTATCCGGCATAATTTTCCATAAAGCATCGTCCAAATCCATTACTAATAACTTGCCGTATTTTCTAGCCATACAGCCCATAGCGGCAAAACCCCACGGACTGTTGATGTAATTAAAATAAATAATATCGTAATTCTTCGCCACCATATCCCATTTTGTAATTTTTGGCTCATTTACATCCCAAACATCAACCTTAAAACCTTTTATTAAACCTAGATAATTCATCGGCTGGATAATCCTTGCAAAATCTACGCCGGAAGTGTGTTCTTTTCCTTGATGGCTGGGAAGGCAAAATATCTTTATCATTTTTGGGTAATAGAAATAAATAAATCAATTTTTTCGTTAAATTTTCCAATCAAGCTTTTATAGTGTTTCCTAAAACCTTCTGCTTCAAGCGGCACTTCTTCGTTTATCTTAAAGGAAACGCCATTTAAACCAGGCTCATAATCCCTTAGAACGTCCCTATCGGCATTTAGCATTGTCACCGGACATCCGCATAGCCTTGCAATTTCCATTTGAGCAGAAACAGGGTCATAGCAATACATCCTTTTACACTCATTTAATAAATCCGCTAATGCCTGCTGGTTAAAAGCAAATTTTCTATCAATTAAAATACTATCTTTTGGATGTAAGTTTTTATTTTCCCCTTTTCCTACAAGATAACAAGTCTTTGTTCTTTTTTTCTTTTGGTTTTTAAATAAGAAAAGGTTAAGGATAGGTAAAAACATAAAATGGCTGGATGGACTGTCAAAAGTATCAAATATCTTACTGAAAACAAAAATAAAATCGCTTGTTTTTTTTATTTCTTCCGTATCCGGCCCCGGAACTCCATAAGTTGCCATAATCCCCGGCTTATTGAGTATATACCTAACAACAGTTGTTGCCCCCATATCGTTTCCGTGATAAATATCCGGATATATGCCAATGGTTTCTATATTATCTATTTTTGAATTTATATAAACTACTTGACCTTTTGCCAGAAGCCAGCCGTATAACCCGTACATCACACGAATTCCTCCACTAGTTACATTAAAATTCGGCGTTCTAATTAAATATGGTTTCATAGTGCCCCCATTCTATAAGTTGCCCCATAAACAGATATTCCTTCCATAAAATCAGCAACTCCTTTTTGAAAGCCTAATTTATAAAAATCCAGTTTAGGAAAAGCCTTGCCTTTGGCGTTATGGTAAATTACCAGCCGTCCGCCGTTATACATTACTTTTCCATCATTTAAAGCAAAATACTTTTCTTTGCCTAATGACTTACAGCCATAAAAATCTTTAATATCCTTATCAAATACTTTTCTTTTCAATCCTTTAATATACGGATGGTTATACCAATTTAAACAAAGAATATCATTTTCAGCACAAGTATATTTATAAGCATTTCTGTTTTCCCTTTCCCAAATATCCCAGAATGTTTTATCCCTAGAAGCCACTAAACCGGCATTTAAAAACATCTTTTCTGAAACATTCTCAATTTTTCTATTCTCATAATCGTTATAGTTCCACGCCGCCCCAATATCATAATCCTGCTTTAATACTTCTTCTGCCCTGCCTAAAATTAGGCTGTCGCAATCAATGTTAACCACCAAATCAAAATAAGGAGTTAAAAGTTTGGCAAATGTTGGTTTAGCGTTAAAGAAATTTATCCCTTTTTCCTTAAATACCTTATCTATCATATCCTGCCTGAATACCACCAAATCTATATCTGGGTGGAAACGCTTAAATGAATTTACAAACTTATGGCACCCTGCCGGATAGTAATATTCATCTGAAGCTAAAGTAAAGAAAACTGCTTTTTCACTCATCTTCTTGCAATAAAATGCTTATTAGGTAAATCTATATAAAAATATCCTTTTGCCGTTAAAATTGTTTCTAACGATCCTTTATGATATTCCCCTATAATTGTTGAGACTTTCTTGGTTGGAAAATCTTCTTTTCCAAAAATTGCGTATTCATCTCCCTCAATATCAATCTTCATCACATCAACTCTATTTATATCGTTCCTTTGCATAAAGTCTTTTATATCTGTTAATTTTTCAACATAAGTTTTTATATTAGTAATTTTGTTAGAGTTAATAGTTTTATTAAAATTATCAATATGTTTTTGTTCCGCCTCAATCGCATAAATCTGTTTTGCATAGGGAGCTATCCATAAAGAAAATGAACCGATACAAGCACCGATATCTAAAACAACAAGATGTTTAAAGACAAAAGAATATTCTTCTTTTTCTAAAACCTCCCATAAATATCGAAAACTATTACAATGAATAATCATTTAAAAAACAAACAGATTATTGCAGAACTTTCATACCGTCTTGCTTGAAATTTATATTCTTTCATCATAAACTTAATCAAATCAGGAAAAGTTGGATAGTGAAATTCAACCATAATAGAATTTATCTTATCGGCTGTCTTCCTAAAACCTTCACTTCTTAAAATCTTATCTTCTGCGCCTTCTACATCGAACTTAACAAAATCAGCCTTTTCTATTTTGTTTTCTTTAAAGAAAGTATCAAAAGCTATTGTTTTTACCATTTCCCCGCCTTGCTTATAATCATTCACTAAACTATGGCAGGTTCTATTGCTGTCAAGCGTGTTTAGTTTCATTTCCCCGTCTTTATCTGCCATCGCCATTTTAAAAACTTCTACATTATCCCAGTTATTAAATTCCTTGTTCTTCTTTAATGCTTCAAAGTGTTCTGTTGATGGTTCAATAGCAAAAACCTTTTTGGCGGTGTTTCTTAAATATTGCGTGACAATGCCTATATTTGCGCCAATATCAATAATCGTCATATCCTTTCTATTATTGCAAATATCGTTATAAACGCCTTCCAGATAAATTTCTTTATAGATATAGGGAATATACAAGCTGTCAAAATTTATTTGTTTTTCTTTTGTTCCTTTCGGATAATAAATTGCGCCTAAAGCCATAACTACCTCCTCAAACTAATAAAATTACTTTTATCGTTGTTTATCATTTTATTAACCATATAAGATATTTCCTTTTCATCTTCCGGCCAGAATTGTTTGATGTTAGGCAAAGCATTCAAAACTTCCTTTGCTTCTAAACACCAATGGGAAAAGCCATCTTGCGTATATTCAGTATCCCGCCCGCTTCCAACTAAATTTACCTTTATTTTCTCTTGATGTAAATAATTTCTTATCCATTCTAACGGCCTATAAAGCAAGAATGGAGTAATACTATATACAAAAGGTATTTTATCGCTTAGAGCCAGCCCTATTGCTAAACCTATGCCTCCCTGCTCACCTGCGCCTGTCTTTATGCACCTGTTCGGAAACTTCTTAAAATGTTTTTCAAATATGCCATAGCCTAAATCCAAACAAATTAAATAAATATCTTCATTTACTTCCATTTGCTTTAATATTTCATCAGCGAAGTATTTCCTTTGTTTAGACACTTAGCGCCTCCTTATATTCTTTTTCACTTAACTTATGATAATGCCCTTCAATGCCGTTAAGATATTCCGGCAAATTGAATAAGTTTGCTCTTACCATAAGCGTAGGATAAAAGCTGTTTAGTCTTATATCAAGCAAGTCAAGGTCAACTTTGTTAAAAGCAGAATAACCATTTCCTATACAAGTAATCCTTAAATTTTCAAGTTTTAATTTACTTGCTATCATTAAAGCTTCCCAAACCGCTCCTTCGGCACATTCCCCGTCGCTTATCAAAACATAAACATTTCTTGACCTATCAGCCAAAGCCATACCAACTGCAATAGTTATTCCTTGCCCTAAACTGCCGGTAGAACACCAAATGCCATCTTCTTTATCCCTATTCGGATGTGTCCCGTGCTTTTTCCACAAGTTTTCCGCATTTTTCCCCTCATATTTTTCAAGGATTGTGTATAAAGCTAATCCGGCGTGTCCATTGGATAAAATAAAAGGCTCATCTTTTTTCTTAACTTGGTATATTTTATCTATTACATTAACCGAAGTTAAACAACTGCTTATATGAGAAAGATGATGTTTATAACTTAAGGAAACGATACGTTTTTCTAAATCATTCATATTTTTTTTTGTAAAACTTAAATACTTTTAAAAGCCCTTGATCAATAGTGTGTTTTTCTTTCCACCCCATTGATTTTAAGTAAGTAGGATTAGCCACCCAGCCCTTATTATCATAAGGCCGCTTCTCCATCTTAACTAGTTTTATTTTCTTTTTACTGATAGCTTTTAGCTTTTCATAAATAGAAAAGTTAGAATACTGCCTGGCTGTTCCCACCGGCACTATTTTACCCGCTGTTTTCTTTATGTTCAAAACTGCAAACATTAAACCATCAATAAAATCTTCTACATAAATCCAGTCGTGATATCCTTGACAAATATTTAACTTTTCACCTTTAACCAAACACCGGCAGATAGTAGGTATAAACCTAAAATCCGCTTCTCCACCGCCATAAACGGAATAAGGCCGGATAACTGTAATCGGCTTGTTGTACTTTTTAGCAAACCATAAAGACAGCCTTTCGCCTAAATACTTGGAAATTGAATAGTTTGTTTGTACCGAAAGAACTACGCTTGAAGTGGAAAAATAAACCAATGCTTTGTACTTATCTATACTTTTAATGAATTTATAATAATCCAGCAGATTAGCTTTGAAGGTTGAAAGAAACGCCTTTTGGTGATAGTGGTTTCCGTAAGAAAATAAATAGAAGTAATAATCAGCTTGGGGTATTTTTGCTTTACTGTTATGGCTAATAACCTTTACTTTGTGTCCGTCTTTTTCTAGTCTTTTAACTAGGTAGGAGCTTATAAAACCCTTACCCGCTACAACTATTTTCATTGGAATATTTATAGCACAAAATATTTACTTCTGTCAACCAATCATCTTGCTGATTTTATTACTCAGCTGGATTAAACTTTCTGCCACCTGTAAATCCATTTGCCTAGGCTGGTTCAATACTTGGACGATAACTTTTAATTCTTCTTTGGTAAGCTCTTCTTTTTTAACTTCTTGAAATTTATCTGTTTTCTTTTGTTCTGCCATTTTTACCTCCTTTCAGAGTTATTTTACCACAACCGCCAAAGCTACATTAGCCTCATCAATCTTATCCTGAACCTTGGCTATATCTTTATCAAGATTAGTTTTCTGTTCCTCTATTCTAGCAATCTTTGCTTCTAAATCTTTGATAGTAAACTTTTCTTCCTGCGGTGCATCAAAAGTCCTGACGATAACCTTCTCATCAACTGGTTTCTCGTCTTGAGATTCGTAAGCGTATTTTTCATTTAAATCATCTGCCATAATTTACCTCCTTTCCTACTTATCTATAATTTCTCTACTTCCAAAGGTATCGCATTGGTAGTGTATTCCCATTGTAGCAACTAAAGCATCACCAGCATAGGCGTCACCAGTCGAAGCCACTCTTTCTATTGTGAACAGAAATTGGTCGCCTATCTTAACCGCACTACCGTTATTCCCACTTGTTGCCCCAGTAACTACTACAACATCTGTACGATAGCATTTATATTGGGTGTCTATGGTTGTGTCTGCTGAATCAACAGTTGTAACAGCGTCTAGTGTTGTGTCATCCCTCATAAAAACATAAGTAATTCTCCATTGAACTTTCTTAGCACCATCTGGGTCTGTTATACCCTGCCAATGGATATGAAAAGTAAAGTCAGAACCTTCCTTGTAATCGTGTTGCATTTCAAAACTTCCAGATGCTTTCTCCCCTACAGCGTAAGCAAGAGTTGTAATGCCTGTCTCTGCACCTGCTTCTGTCAAGAAGTCATCTTCATCTGGCTGGCTTGCGGCAGGTCTGCTAAGTTGAGCAGCCCCTACGTTTCTATCCTTCCAAACTACTGTTTGCAATTCAAGTGTCTTGTTGGCGGCAGTATATAAATCCAAATCTCCACCGCTATAAACAAAATAAGTAGATGAATCATTAAATTGTAATTGTTTAGTAGTAGGAACCATTATTCCATTACCACTAGGAGTTATAGTTAATATTCCATTAGTATCAGTCACTAAAGTAGTATTATCAGTAGCATCAAAGCTGATTTTTAACCCTGTAGCACCAAGGACTTCTAGTTTAGTGTCTGGGTCGGTAACCCCGATGCCGACGTTGCCGCTTATTATCATTCCGCCACTCGGCGCAGCCGTCCCATAGTAAGTTCCTGCAGAAATGCCTCCGTTTACGCTTAACTTTGAGCCAGGAACAGTCGTCCCGATGCCGACGTTGCCTTCTATTATTACATCATTAACCCCTGGGTCAGTTCTAGAATAAGTACTACCAATAGCAATTCCACCAGAATCATGTATAATCATAGGATATATACCTGCACCACCCACAAAGAAGTGTAAATGACCCAGGCCTCTTGTTTTAAGATAAGTAGAACCGCCTAATATCGTTCGAGCATCTAAAATATCACCCGAAACACTATCTCCTAATAGAACTCCACCTATTACATCAAGTTTGCTCCCTGCTCTAGGCCCAGTCGTCCCGATGCCGACGTTGCCTTCTATTATCATTCCACCAGTTGGCGCAGCCAACGACCCGTATGTTCCTCCTACGGAAAGATTTCCAAGAACACCTAACTTTGAAAGGGGGGCCTGTGTCCCGATGCCGACGTTGCCTGTAAAATAATTATCCCCTGTACCGCTGAACTCACCCTGAAGAGCATATAAAGTACCCCAACGAATATCAGACCTACCAATGTCTTCAGTTCCATCACTTACTGCTAACCCTGATAAAGGAATCATTTGATGAGCATCTAAAAAAGCTAAACCTCCAGTTGTAACGCTACCAAAATGTGGTCCGATTCCACCATCCGCCCCAAAGCGAACAGTTCGGGTATTTGCTGTTAATGTCAAATACCCATTAGAATGACTTGTGGTTAGATTGGCTATAGTTCCTCCGAAGCCTCCAGCATCTACTTCCAACTTCGCCCCTGGACTCGTTGTGCCGATGCCGACGTTGCCGTTATTTAATATCGTTAAAGCAGTAGTCGCTCCATTATTCCCCACTAAGGCTTGGATAGCAGGTGAGGTTAAAGTCCCGTTGCCTGATGTGCCTTGAAGTTTGAGAATGTCGGTAATGGCAGTGCCACCGATGGCTGTTTGACCACCTGAAATGCCAGCCTTAACGAGGTAGCGGAGATCTAGGGTAGCAGTTAAATCAATAATTTCACTTGCTTTATTGGTAGCAAACTGTAATTCTTCTGAATGAAGGGGATTAAGTACAACCTTCATTTATACCTCCGTCCATACACTAACTGTTTCTAAATTATCATCAACATCATAGGTAAGTGTCTTTTGATAATTTACAACACCAATAGTTTTTGTGATGGTGGTTAGGTTGCCTGAACCGTCATACGAAAGGGCAAGGGAGGGGTTGCCTTGAATAGCAGAAACCCTTTCCATTGTATTTGTTATCGGATTATAAGTTAACTGACCTACTACTGAAATATTAAAAGTTTCATCAAAGGAACTATTCAAAACTTCTTGTTCTGTTTTTTCTATGGTTGGCTTATTGTTCCTATTAGGTATTGCCATATCTTGAAATATTCTTTTTAATATTGCTTGTTCTCATAAGAAATTCTACATAAGCGGATATTGTTTCAATTCTAGTAATTTTCCTATCAGTTTTATCAATGTTGTTTATTTTTTCCATCTGTTTTAATTTCTTTATTACAGCCTCCTTATTGTTGCCAATTTCACCTTGGCCAATTTGTTCTTTAAAGAAGTTTTCTATCAATCCAACTTCTTTGCTAAAACCTGCTTCCGGCCTATCCCACAAATCGCCTAAATCAAAATACTCAACTGTGTAAGGATGATTGTTAATGTTTTCATAATCTGTATAAGGCGGTTCTACGGATGTTTCCTGTGTTTTTGTTTTATCCGTACTTACTGATGTTCCAAACTTATCAGCTTTAACCGCAACTGGTTTGCTTGCAGTACGAAAAACAGAAGTATTCATTGTTCCCTTTCTTGCCACTTTTGATAATCACTTTTAAACCCTGGCTTTTTTTTAATGTATTCGTGAATATCTTTTATTTCTTCTACCTTTTGGTTTCTATGAGCCTTTATCAACGCTTCTCTCATACTGCCAATCCTGCCATCTTCCTTTTGGATTGAATGAGCCACAAAAGCAACCTTCTCCTTTTCCTTAGAAGTTTTTGCTAAATTATAATCTTGTTTAAGCTGGCCTAAATCTGCCCTTCTACCTATTTTCATAAATTGTTCCCTTTCTTTTGGCTTCCCCAGAAAGAGGTAGGAAAGCCAAACAATCTATGCGTCTGTAAGTTTCAAAACATTTACCCAAGCTGATCTTAGTAATTTCGTAGCATAAGTACCCGCCCAGGAAACCTTGCTAATTCTTCCAGCTGGTGAGCCGGAGTCAAGCAAGTTAGGTAAAATATAAAGTCTTGGTTTATCGCCTTCGAGATCATAAGCTCCAAAAGCCTCTTTTCCGTGAACATATGTGTAGTACATAGTGACGGCACAAGCAGCTGTTGAACTATCCCCGTTGGCTGATGCCACATCTTTATTTAATAACCATCTAACCTGATAAAGTTCCCCCATTTCACCCTTATAAAGATTCTTTACGTCTGAATAAGTTTTAGAATTTATCCAAGTGCTATCCCCCAATAGGGAGTATTTGTTTTGAGGAGTTGTTTTTCCCCTAAACATACCGTCATTATAAGGCATTGCATTAGCAATTTCTAAAGTTTTGGTTGTTGCCCTTATAACCGAAGCTGACAAAGTGTCTCCTGCGGCTACATCAGACGTATCGTGGCTGTTAGCAAAAACCGCCGTACCACCGGCTAATTCAGCTCTTACTAACCTATTCAGGACTTCGCCCATATTTTGGCCAACCAAAGAAATCTTTTCTGCAAAGTTTTTATCAATAGAAACTAAAGATAAAAGTTTGGATGTAGTGGTCGTTAAACCATATTCTGATAAAGTGACAGAAACTGTACAAGCGTTAATAGCACATACAGTCGGGTTGCAGGACTCCGTAATTGGAGTGGTAATAATTGCTAACGGCTCGTAGCGAGTAAAATTAACAGTTCTTCCCTCATTCTTAGAATGAGACCTCATCTGCGCACCTTCCTTTAAAACCAAATCATATTCCGATCTTGCCAAAAATACCCGGTCATAATAAGTGGACACTTCTGGCGACAATGTTGCAGTTGTATTATCTGTTGCCATTTATTTTTCACGCTCCTCTCTAAACTAGATGTTTAATTGCCAAGTTCTTAATGAACAGTACCCAATTGCTCTTCCATTTCGGTAATGCTCAAATCTTCAAATTTCTTTTCACCTTTAGGTGCAGGAGTAGGCCTGATAGCACTCTGCGATACTTGCTTGGCTATATTCTCGGTTGCTTGTCCTACCTCCTTAGCCACCGCTTGTCTGTATGGCTTCATCATTTTATCGACAAATTGTTTCAAAGAGCCTGTCGGGCTGCTCTTAATATAAGCCATACTTGCTTCTGTGACTATTTCAGATATTTCGCTGTTATATTGGTCGCTGTTAGGATCAAGTTCAGAATATTTAGATATTGCTTGTTGAGCCTCAATATTCACTTTGTTGATTATCCTCTCTTGTTTAAGCTTTAAATCAACTACACTATTGGCCGTCCTCGCAACGTCTGTTTTATACTGATCGATGCTAATCTCGCCGCCTGGCTGCACTTGCGGCTGATACTCCGGCATAGCCGGGACTCCTTCAACTGATTGAGTGAGTTCTGCCACCTGTTCAGCAAGCGAGCTGTTTTCATCTTTTAATTGCTTGTTATTGCTAACAAGCCCTTTAATCCTTGACTGCGCTCCTTTTTTAGGAACAGCAATATCTTCTGTATGGGTTTCTTTGCTTTCTGCTTCCGGCTTAGATAACGAATCCTCGCCTTCTACCTCCGGCAATGAAACTTCCTCAGGCGTTTGTTTTTCCGTTGGCGAATCGGTTAGGGTTTCTTCTGCCTCACCCTTTATGTTTTGCGCCGTTTGGTCATTAGCATTTTGCATAATGGCCTCCTTTCTATCACACCTGTTATGGTAGTGTGAGGTTACCAAAGTCCAAAATCGTTTTGTTAAGGACTTACTAATATATTCCGTAAAACATATTAGTTAATCCTTAAAAATATCCTTTCTTTTTTTCAATATCGGCTTGCCATTTTTGTCTAATCCCATTAGTAATTGATCCATTCCTATATAAACTGCGTGCTGTAAATCACAGCTTCCGCAAACTATGTATGGTCCCCTTTGCCTCCAATCGTGCCTTCCTTTCGGTATAAAAATAAAATCAGGTTCTTGCTTTTCTTCCTTTTTTAGGTTTGGCTGGATTTCTTTCGATTGCTTCTTTTGCATCGCTGACTTTTAGTAAAATTCTATTTAATAAATCTTTTGTTAATTGAGAAACAACCGCATTTCTTCCAATTTCCTCAAAGGGTTTGCCATCTTCCATCTGTTTTTGTGTGATATTTGAAAGTTCCTTTATTTCAGCTTGTATATACTCCTTTAATATCTGCCAGCCTCGGGTTTCTGACATAAAAGCCAATTCGTTATCTTCCGGATCAATTCCCCTCTCTTTTGCCTCCTCATCAGTTTTTAAAGAACGCAGTTTTCTAAAATCATTAAAGTAATCCGGCCTAGTAGCTTGTTTATTGTTCATTTGGTATCTGTTCTTCTGTTGGCGTTTCATTTATTCCTCCTAAAGCCGCCGCCGCTCCCAAAAAATTCTGTTTTGCATTGCTTAGTATTTGCTCCATTTCTTCATTTATTTTTCCGCTTTCCTTTTCATCAATAACTATCTTATCCCAAGACTGAATGCCGGAATTTGCCATAATCCTAGTCATTAGTTCCCCAAAATTTACTCCCTTGCCTTCCTGTTTAAGTAATTGCAATAGCGGAGATGTTGCCTCTCCACTATTTTGATCAACTGTTAAATTTTGGGTTAGAACACCAAACAAAGAATTTAGGTTAGCTGCTTGTTCTTTCTGATCAACAGCATACGTTGAACCCTCAATAATTTCATAATCATACAATATCGAACCTACCTTGCTTTTACTCACATTCAATTCACCTTTTTTCATATTGTAGTGTTCTTTAAAGTCCGGATATTGGTTTGCTACTTCCTTATATTCATCTTCAAACAATCTTATAGATAAACTTTTTGGCATTTTCTTAGCCAATAGATTTACCATCCTATTCATAACCTTTTTCAAATATTGTTCCATATAAAACCTGTCGGCATTATCCCTTGTGTTTTCTCTTGCTTGTTGCATTTTTAGAGCTTGAGGAGTTTTGCCAAAGCCAGGATCGGTTGTTGAAGTTGTAGTAGTATCAGTTGTCCCGAACATATTCATTAGAGCCGCTGTAATCACCTGATAAGTGTTATTAAAAGTATCAATCCCCCGAGGTGTGACGTTTAAAGAAGTAGCAAAATTATTGATATTTCCCCGGCATAACCATTTTGCGGCAGCTGAATATTTAATGCTGGAACGATCCGCTATTGCATCCTTGTTTAACAACACCGGCGGGAAAATAGAAATCTTAACAGCATCTAAATATAAATTTAACAAAGAATTTACTGTGTACTGCATTGTTTTGCCCCGCTCAAAGTCACCCATCCCCATTGGATCATCTAATAAAGGCAAAGCATATTTGCACGCAACCGGCAATTCACCATTCTCGTGGGGATTTTTAATATCCCTAAACACGCCGTTATCTTTAACAGCTGAAACAGTATCTACCCACCTATCCCTTTCATACATAGAAAGAACTTCATAATAACCTTTCTTTTTTGCTGCTTCCGCTTCTGAATATTCACTTGACTCCCTTCTTGTTTTATCTTCATCACTTCTTGAAGTTTTATCTCCGCTTTTATCCTTGAGAACACTTAATATCTTATTTATATTCTTATAGCCTTTCTGACTAGCTAAATTTTCAAAAAAGGAATAAGGCTTCCACGTTCTAATAATTATGAAATCACTATCCTCAACACTTACCGCCCCAACTTGAGGAAACACATCCCTAATGTTAATCAACCAGTTATCGGGGCCGATGTATCCATTTGCTTTTACATTCCAATCAATGAAAGAAAAGAAGTTTCCATAAATATTAGAATATAAATCAACCATCCTGTTTTTTGTTAGAAAATCAAACTGTGAATTAGCATTTGGCAGAACATACTTATCAAGCATAATATTCATCATCTTACCTGCTCCTGCATCATTACTGCTTACCCCCCTTACCTTGCCTGTTGGCAGTTGAGACATAACCCTGTTAGAACGTTCTATTGCCAGCGTTGCCAGCTTCGGATCAAATACCTGTGATTTTGTTGTATTGGTAATATTATCGGAAAGCTTCTGAAAGAACATATCTTCGCACTCATCCCATAAATCCCTTTTCGTTCCCAAAGCATTAAAAGAAGATTGAAAGCGGTTTTGTATTGTTTTTGTTAATTTATCAGGCATAAAAAAAGCCCTAGGATTATCCCTAGAGCTGCTAATACGGATGTTAGATTCTCTTACTACTTAATTATTATCATACAATTAAATTCCTGTCAATATTTCTTTCTTCTATTTTTAACAATATTCAAAGTTTTTAATACCGGCAAGCCGTTCTTTATAACAACATTGCAGGTAAGCGTGCCATATCTTAATTTAATAACTTCATTTTCAATAAAAATATGAAACTTAATCAGGTTTTTGTTCTTCATATTGTTCGCTTTCCATTATTACATAATCTTTAATATTTCCATCGTGTATTCTTAACACAAAACTAAATAAGCCATTTTTCTTTTTAGCCATATCAATAGAAATATCTTTATGCGGTTGTATATTCTGCTGGCGGATATAAAAGTTAGTAATCAATAAAAGCCTCCTTCTGAAAACATTTTAGTATCATCCGGCAAAGGCTCATCATCAACTGTTTCTTTATAGCTTACGACAAAGTACCTTAACGCCGCCATTAAATCATAATGCCCGCCTTTTACCGGATCGTCCCCTTCATCTAATATTGATATTACACTATTTTCATTTCCAACCGCTGACCGCCATTTCATATTTTCAATCTGTTTAATAAATGGCTCATTCTCCGGAGTATTAAACACAAACATTTTAGGAGCATTTTCAATTACTTTTCCGTTTGACAAATATACTTTATGCCCCGGAATTGGTTTTAGCCGTTCATTTACCTTTTCTACACAAAACTCTACCCAGCCCTTGCTGTTCTGCCCTACTGTTTTATCAGCTTGCTGAATAAATAAATTATACTGGCTAAATTCTTCCGCCCATTGCTTGCCGGAAGGATCGCCATAACTAATAATATTATGCAATCCATAATCCTGCGCATTTATTGCATCAGCGTGTTCTTTTATTTTCCTTTTATTATCTAAATAACACTTTTCTATAAACCAAACATCTTCATTCACCGCAAACCTTATTGAAGCTGTATAGTGGGCAGACCCATAATCAAAACCCCTGCCCCTTTGCCAATCGCTTGGAACGTCAAAAGGTTCTATTAAATTTATATCCCTGTCCCAATTCTTATGCACCAAGCCTGTAAACTTCCTGAAATCCGCCATATACTCCTGGGCAAAGGTATCTTCCGTTAATTCTTTTTTAGCTTCGTCTATTTCTCCTTTCGGAATATATGGGTTTTTGTAGCTAGTAAATCTCCAAGACTTATACAAACCTTCTTTTCGTTGTCCAATATTATATAGTTCGTAAAAGTGATTAAATCCTTTGGGTGTGCTAATGAAGATAGCCGGAGCTTCGTAATCGGTGAGCGTAGGACGCAATACCTCCGACCACAACCAATCCCAATTCCTAATTGAAGCGATTTCATCAATAACAATGCCCCTAAGCTTAACCCCCCGCAAAGCATCAGGATTTTCAGCGCCTTTGAGTTGGATAATAGAGCCGTTTTTAAGCGTAATAGAAAGTTCAACTTCATTTTTCTTAGATATCCATTGTAGGGGTATTTCCCTTTGAAATTCCCGCCAGTGAATCATCTTACTTGTTTTATAAGTAGGGGATACGATCCAATATAAGCCTTGTTTTTCTAATGCTTGTTGTAATATTAAATATCTTGACAGCACAGACTTGCCGGAACGCCTGCCGGCGCATACAATCCTAAATCTGTGATTATCAGCTGCAACTTGATACTGCCAATCATTGAGTTTTACTTTCATCTTTTATAAAACTTACACTCATTTCCTTAACATCAATTTTTGTTAGATTTTTAATATTCCTATCAGTAAAATCTGGGTGCCGTTTCTTTAGATAAAATATGATAGCTCCCAAATCACCGCTTCCCGCTTTATCTATCAATGCCTGCCGCATCTCATCATTCAACTCTGCTTCCTTGTCTGCAATTCTCATTAAAAACTTTTCATCATTATCCAACCAATTATAATAAGTCCTTCTTGAAATCCTTACTGCCCTGCAACAATCACTAATATGCCCATTTGTCTTATCATACAAAGCTATTAAATTTTCTTTTTTATCTTGTGTAATCTGTAAAGTCTTTTTTACCATCCTGTATTCCTCATATAATACCCAAACATCAAGCAAAATATAATAGCGAATATAATTAGAAATATTATAAATAATAATCTTTCAGTTGTTGTCATTTTATTTCCAATACTACCTTATCTTTTTCTGCTCCTATTATAGCTTGTGTTGTAACCTTCCTCACATACTTTGTATTATCGTCCGGCAATAACTTTGGCACAAGCGAATCGACATAAATTTTTCCTAAAATATTATCTGAATCCCTTCTTCTCTTATCTTTGTAGTAAGCCGTTATGCTAATATCTACTGGAAATTTAGCTGTTAGCGTGCGTCTGCCGATACTTTCCAGCATAAGGGTATGAATGTAGTTGGCTAGTTTGCTTCTTACTGTCCAATGCTTAGAACTATATAGCTTGTTCCAACTAACTGCTTTGTGATTTTCAATAACAAATCTCATTTTGATACATATCTATAAAGAAAGTAAATACTTGTTCCAAAGAATAGCATTGTAACCAACCACTCGCCAATTTCATAAGTGCTAAAATCTAAAATCGCAACTAAAAATATACATATATTAACTGCCAGTAAAATATAAGCTAGTAATTTCATATCTTCACCCCCTTTCATTTATACCTCCTACTTTTTAAACCCACACATCTCCGACAATATCCACGACTATTAAGATAACCATTACAAATATCACACTTAGCACATTTTCCTAATGATATTGTCAGATTATATTTACCTTCAATGTCTTTCTTTTTCATTTATTATACCTCCTGCTTTTTAATCCCTTCTTGGCTTGTTTTGTATGATAGTAGTCCCTACCCTGACACTTTTCGCACTTCTTTGGTTTCATTCCTCTTACTGGTTTATCACAATCCTTATTTATACAAACAAACCAGCTTGATAAGTGTCTTTTGTTATCGTCATCCATTAAATTT
>Ga0208904_1001157_pt1 | contig 18613 bp, 20 predicted proteins | sample AntAceMetag02UKB_FD_184774 | JGI IMG/M metagenome (GOLD analysis project Ga0208904, IMG submission 184774) | Saline lake microbial communities from Ace Lake, Antarctica - Antarctic Ace Lake Metagenome 02UKB (SPAdes) (version 2) | ecosystem: Environmental > Aquatic > Non-marine Saline and...
ACTAAAAAGAGTAAATTCTTGAGGCATAAGAGCGTGAACTATATTTGTGTAACTCAGTTTCGATTTTAGTCTTTTGATAGCAACGTTAAGAATCGCTTTATGATCGTAAGCTAATTTAGGCAGATGTGCCACAGAGAACCAGTCAGTATCTTTTATAAGTTTTGAACTAATCTTTTCATCGGGAATAAGTGCGAGGTAACCCACAGAAACTACTCGACCAAATGGGTCTCTTTCTACATCACTAAACGTATATAATTGTTCTAGGTAGACATTCTTTGTGTTAGTCTTATTGTATAAATGTCTTTTTGCAGCTACTTCCGTAGTCTCTTCTCCGCTAATCAATCCACCAGGCAGGGCCCACTGACCTTTATAAGGATCTTTTGTCATCTTCATCAAAAGAACACGAAGCTCATTTTTGACGACGCTTAGGATAACAACATCAGTAGCAATAACAGCGAATTTATATCTTGAAAAGGGAGCTTTGCATTTGTTTTTTTGGTTTGACATGAATACTTAGTGTTACTTATACACAGTATAGCAGTAAAAAAAACCTTGTCAAGTCTTTTTGTCTATAATTGACAAAAGAGCATAAAAATGCTAATCTTGAGTTAATCATAAAACGGAGGCCACATGTTTGCTTCTCGTAGACAGCGTAAACAAAAAGAGAGAGAGCTTGTTGCTGCAGAAGATAGAATAACAGTATATCAAAATGTTTTTAAAGACGTTCTGTCGCCCGAGCAAATAAGAAAAATAGTAACGATAGTAAAAGAAGAAGTTGCTCATACCGCAGGATTTGGTCTCCAAATAAGACCCGAAGACGTGGCGGTTGAAACTACCTCTGCGATAATGCTTTTTAGGATAAGAAGCTTAGGTGACTATAGGGGGATGGTCGAGGCAGTCTTGAATACTGGTTATGAAATTTGTCATGGCTTCTTGCGCAAGTTGTTGTACGAGATGACAATAGAACAAACAGAGTATTACTGGGAAGTAGAAAAGAATGATAGTACCAAAAACAAGTATCAATGCCATATAAGCGCGATTATAGATCAAATCATGAGAGAGATAGTTAAGGGCTAGGAAAGAAATCTGGCCCTTTTTTGTTGACCAAGAAAGCGTGATGTGATACATATAGGTATTGGCATTAACAGAAAATACAAAATAAGGAGGGTGCAAATGCATCGGGTGTGGTGAAAACTCTTGACATGAGATGAGGTTTGTGATAGAATGATAATAACGTTAATTCTAGTCGACTAGGAGGTCGAAAATGAAAGGACTACAAATGAAGAGCCGGCTCACACTGGATCAGCTTGAACAGTTTAACAGGGAGGCACGAGACGCATTTGAGCCGTTCTTGCCCAAACTTCGAGAGAAGATGGGGAAGGAAGAAGCAGATGCATTCGTTGCTTCAATGTTCAGGCTTTTGCGAGCCCAGTCTGGAGCAACATCAAAAGATGTATACACTAAGGAGCTTAGTCGCATTGAGCGCACAAAGGGTCATAAGGCTCAGCTCCAAAACGAGAAGGCCAAGACCTTCCGAGAGTCGCTGACAGAGTTCCTTGAGAATTTTGATTTTGAACAACGCGCCGCAGATATCCGCAAGGCTATCAAAGAAAAGCTCCAGAAGCTCATTGATAAGATGGAGACTCGGGCGGAAAAGCGTGTTCAGCGACTCGCTAAGCAGAAGAGCAAGCGAGAGCAGAGGTTGGGCGCTAAGGCAAAGAAAGCCGAACGAAAGGCTAAGACAGCTCAGGCCGAAGTTGATCGAGCCAAGCAGATTGTCGATGAATACACAAGCGATAATCTCTTCGCTGACGACGGTAAGCCTGTCGATGACACCGAAATTGAAAGTGGCGATGCCACTGAAATTCCTGAGAGCGACAGATAGAAACATTGGGTTGGGACACAGAGTCCCAACCCGTTTTATTTAATACTGAAGCAATCTTGCAGATTGTACTAAGGCAATCTTGAGGATTGTTGAAAACAAGGATTATAAGTGATAAAACATATATTAATATGTATAATGAACGAATTAGACAAGATCACTTTTTTAAAAAAGCAAAAGAGCAGGGTTATCCTGCTCGGTCTGTTTTTAAGCTTAGTGAAATAGACAAAAAGTACCAACTAATTAGGTCGGGTAATTTTGTTTTGGATTTAGGTTGTGCACCAGGTTCTTGGCTTAAATATTTATCTGAGAAAGTTGGTAAACGCGGAAAGGTTATTGGCATTGATCTGCAAGATATCAATTTAGAATTAGCCGAGAATACGGTTTTTATCAAAAAAGATATAAATGATTTATCTTACGAAGATTTAGGTGAAAAAAGATTTAATATTATTGTTTCAGACATGGCACCAAAAACCACAGGTGGAAAATCGGCTGATGCTGCCAGGTCCCTGGAGTTAAATGAAGTTGCTTTTGAGGTCGTTAAAAAATATTTAAAAAAAGGTGGTCATTTTCTTTTCAAAGTTTTTGAATCAAGAGAGGCACATGATTTCACCAAAGACCTTACTAAATACTTCAAAGAAGTTAAGCGCTATAGCCCAAAAGCTACAAGAAAAGCCAGCAGCGAATTTTATGTGACATGCAAGAGCTACAAAAGTTAAAATATGCAAAACAAAGAACATCTAGCACGAGAAGTGAAATGGCTTTTAGATGAAAAGTACGAAGGCGCGTTAACGCAAAAGGCAAAAAGAGACATAAGAAGACTCAAAAAAGGCTATCCCCTTCCCTACTTGATAGGTAATCAACCTTTCTTGAATTGCAAAATAGATTTAGCATATAAGCCCCTTATTCCACGACCAGAAACTGAGTATTGGGCAGAAATGCTGATTAAAGATTTAAAGCCTGCCTGCCGGCAGGCAGGACTCACACAAAAGCCTTTAAAAGTATTAGATATGTTTTCTGGTAGTGGCTGTATTGGGGTTGCGATATTGAAAAATATAAGAACCTTCGATAAAACATCGAAGAACCTTGGTCTAGAGAATATAAGAACCTTCGATAAAACATCGAAGAACCTTGGTCTAGAGAATATAAGAACCTTCGATAAAACATCGAAGAACCTTGGTCTTAAAAATATTAAAGTTGATTTTGTCGATATAGAAAAAAAGAATCTAAAACAAATAAAAAAGAACTTAAAGCTTAACGATATCGACGAAAACTATAGAATAATAAAATCAGACGTTTTTAATAATATAGGAGATAGGTATGACTATATTGTTGCTAATCCTCCATACATTGCTTATGATGATGAACAGATCCAGTTTGGGGTTAAAAAATACGAACCCCAAAAAGCACTTTTTTCAAAAAATAATGGTCTTGAATTTATTGAAAATTTTTTAAGCGAAGCGAATAAATATATAAATAAAAATGGTAAAATATATATGGAATTTGGCTCTAATCAAAAGAAAAGCGTTGTGGCTTTGCTAGAAAAATATGGCTACAAAGATTACAAATTCTATAAAGATCAATATAATAAGTGGAGATATGTTGTAATTAATAAATCATGAATTTATCTTGCGGTATTGTTGGGCTTCCCAACGTTGGAAAATCTACTCTCTTTAATGCTCTTTTGTCGCGCCAGGTTGCAGACGCCCAAAACTATCCTTTTTGTACCATTGAGCCGAACACAGGCATTGTTGAAGTACCCGATCTGAGACTTGGGAGACTTGCAAAGACCTCACAGTCCAAAAAAATAGTTCCTTCAGCAATTAAATTTGTAGATATTGCAGGGCTTGTAAAAGGAGCTTCAAAAGGAGAAGGCTTGGGAAATAAATTTCTTTCTCACATAAGAGAAGTTAATTTAGTTATTCACATCCTTAGAGCCTTTGAAGACGAAGACATTGCAAGAGCTGGCAGCGAAGGACCAGAACAAGATTATGATATTATTATAACTGAACTTTGTTTGGCGGACTTAGCAACTATTGAAAAGCAGAGAGAACCCAAGGGCATAGTCGATAAAGAGATTAAGGCGAGATGGCAAGTTATAGAAAAAATAAGAAAAGAACTCGAAAAAGGGGTGCCTGCAAGAGATGTCGGCCTCACCAAAGAAGAAGTTGCCTTGATTAACGATTTAAATTTTATTACTCTTAAAAAAGAAATTGTCGTTTTAAATGTTTCAGAATCCGATCTATCTCGCAAAGACGAGATAGTAGAGAAATACTCTAAATGGGATCCGATTGTTGTGTGTGCAAAAGTTGAAGAAGATCTAATAGGACTTACGGGGGACGAAAAAAAAGAATACTTAAAAGAGGTGGGTATTGATTCTTCAGGCCTTGAAAAACTAATTAAAAAATCTCACGAAACCTTAGGGTTGATTGATTTTTTAACAACAGGAGAAATGGAGACTAGAGCCTGGACAATAAAGGCAGGTACGTCTGCAAAAGAAGCTGCTTCCGCAATTCATTCTGATATTAGTGATGGATTTATAAGAGCGGCGGTAACAAGCGTTGAAGACTATGTAGGGCACGATGGTTGGAAGGGTCTTCGAGAGAAAGGAAAGGTCAGATTTGAAGGAAAAGAATATGAGGTCAAAGACGGCGACGTAATAGAGTTTTTTCATAATTAAATACAACAACCCGACTACGCCAGAACCTTGACGGCAGCGGGGAATTAAACAAAAAAAAGGCCCAGCACTACTAGGTGTTGGGCTTTTTGCTATTCCTTATGACATCTACATATCCTCTTCGATGGAAAGGAGACAATTTTAACAACAAATCCAATAAACTTAATAACGTAATAGATCGTATAGGCGACCGACATAATCGAGAGAATAGACATATTCCAAACAACCTTGAGTAACCAGCCTCCAAGAGACATCAAGGTTAGATATGTTGAATCAGAAAAGGCATCAATACAAGAGACGGTAGCAGATGGCCAGAGAGCCCTATGGAGCCAACGAGGCTTGCAGTCATCATAAATGCGAATAGAAAGTCTTCCTAAGCAGTTGCCTATATTTACGGACAGGAAAACTGTCAGCATAATCCATCCCCACAAAGGAATATTTCCCCAAGCAATGAATAGACCAAGTCCCGATATGACCAAAAATGCTAGCCATCCAACGAATTTCGTAACCATAACTCCTCCCTTTGCGAATTATTCACATTGTATATCATATTGCTTTATTTGTCAACAGTTCTCTCGATATGTCGGAAGGAAGAATCTTTCGTTGCGCTCAAGAATTTTGAGTTGAATTCGAGACTTCCGACACATTGTTTCTATTCTAATCCTTCGACTTTGCTCAGGACAAAACAATTTTTACTAAAAATTGTAATGAAAAACGGCTCATCCTAGATGGGCCGTTTGTGTTAACTAGTTTTTCCAGAGAAATTTAATAGTTTCGTCCGGAAGGATTCCGAGCCGTGACAAATCTTTTTCTAGATAAATCATGGCTAGTTTTGCTTCAGCAACAATATCCTCTACATCACGTCTTAACAAGTGGATGGCGCATAGTGTTTTTCCGCTCGAATTTTGTACTTTTATTTCTAGACACGACATCCCCGTATCTAATCTTAAACGTACTTTTTGTTTTTCTTTCTGTCTGTCAAGATAGGCGAAAACCTGTGCATCAAGAAGATGGAAGTTGGACGATACGCTATTATCCAAATAAGTCCGTAAATCTCTCAAGAATAATTCAAAAGGCACGTCGATACCCATGGACCCGTCAATGGCATTTAGCTCAATTCGACTTCGGGTAAAACAAGTCTTGAAATCCTTTTTACCTAATTGATCTCGGTGCATTATTCCAGACACAGCGGCTATGCTCATCCCTGTTTTCATCAAGCCCCCTTTGAACTACTAAGATCCTAACGAACTTTATCACAATTGTCAATACAATATAAGAACTTCACCTTCGGCGAGAACCTTGGGTTCGAGCATTAAGAACAACACTTTCTCGATTAAGAACCTCAGGATTACCTGAGAACCTTGGCGGAAGAATAAAAAAAACGGCTCATCCTAGATGAGCCGTTTGTGTTTCTATTCTTTAACGAAGCGTCTCACTGTTGAAAGTAGAGTTGTGTCATTGGGGTCTGCATAGATGCGGTCTCCATGTTCATCTTCGAACACAATCACCTTGTTCATTGTTGTGGATAGGTTATTCCTGACGATTTGAGGAATATCGGGCAAGGTATTTATGTTTCCTCTCATGACCACACGAACATTTCTGAGAATTCGTGGATCCCCGACAACAACATTGAGTTTTCGTTTGCTCGCAATTGACCCTACGCTTGGATAGTCACATGGGCACTTGCCATTGTTGAAAGTGACTTTTTCTCCCATTGCTCTTTGTCCCTCAAAGATCACGGAAACGTTGTTGAAATGGAGCCTATCTTCTCGAATAATACTTCCATCGTTCCAACAAAGTCCAATAAATCTCTTTGTCACCTTTCTCATTACTCCTCCTTTTGAACTATCTATATTCTATGCTATGTTTCTCCTTTTGTCAAGCAATACTATATATTAAAAAAGACCCAGTGCTTACTGGGTCTTGGCTTTGTCTTCTTGTCCTGGACCTAGGCTTACAAAGAACTCGTTAAGGGCAGTTTCAATAACCGCTCCCAAGGGTTCGCCTTTTTCCGATCTCAGCGACTGCAAGGACGCCAAGGAGATATCTGAGGCTTGATTATTCGATCTTTGAGCATCTTTCTTCCATCCCCATATAAGACTTGGCATATTATCCTCCTCTGATACTAGTAACAGTATATGGTGTGTCCGAATATTGTCAACTCTATATTGAACACAGAACACCGTATATGGTGCGCTAAAGGTATTTTCCTGTGTGGCTTTTTGGATTATTCTTAATTTTTTCTGGAGGACCTTGTGCAACAATTTCTCCACCCTTTTCTCCTCCCTCAGGACCCAAGTCAATTACCCAATCTGCTAGGCGCACCATTTCTAGGTTATGTTCAATAACAATAACAGAATTTCCCTTCTTAACTAAGCTGTCTAAGATATGCATTAAATTCTTTATGTCATATTGATGAAGACCTGTTGTTGGCTCATCTAAAACATAGAGGGTTTTTGAGGTCTGAACCTTTGAAAGTTCTTTGGCTAACTTAATTCTTTGTGCTTCACCTCCCGAGAGAGTTGTCGCCGGTTGTCCTAGGTGAATATAGCCAAGGCCGACCTGGTTAAGCACTTCTAGTTTTCTTTTTATTACAGGGATGCCTGAGAAAAAGTCCTTAGCTTCGGAAACTGTCATGCTAAGGGTCTGGGCAATGTTTTTTCCGCGGTAGTTTATTTCTAAGATTTCTTGTTCGTATCTTGTTCCGTGACATTCTTCACACTCAACATAGACATCAGAAAGAAATTGCATCTCAACTTTTATAAAGCCCTGTCCTTGACACGCCTCGCACCTTCCGCCTTTTACATTGAAACTAAATCTACCCGGACCATATCCCCGAATCTTTGCTTCTTTTGTCTGGGCGAACAAATCACGAATAGGCGAAAATAGCCCTGTGTAGGTTGCGGGGTTGGACCTTGGAGTGCGACCAATTGGAGACTGATCAACAATAACGATTTTATCTAAATATTCTTTACCTTTTATGTATTTATGCTCACCCGCCTTCTGATTTGATCTGTAAAACTCTCTAAAGAGTGCTTTTGTAAGAATGTCGTTGATTAATGTGCTTTTGCCCGAACCAGACACTCCCGTAACAGCAACAAGACGTCCAAGGGGTATTTTAACGTTAATATTTTTTAAATTATGTTCTTTGGCTTCAATGATTTCTAAATATTCTTTAGACTTTGTTTTTATTATTTTTCTTTCAATCTTAAGCTCGTCTCTCAAGAACCTACCTGTGTGAGACTCTATTTTTTTAACATCTGTCCATTTGCCTTGTGCGATCACCTCGCCACCATGCTTGCCAGCATCAGGGCCGATGTCAATTAGCCAGTCAGATTCTTTCATTGTTTGATAGTCGTGCTCAACTACCAAAACGGTGTTACCTAGATCTCTTAACTGTTTAAGGATTATTATTAGTTTTTTTTGATCTCTTTGATGTAGTCCGATAGACGGTTCGTCTAAAATATATAACACCCCAGAAAGACCTGTGCCAATCTGAGTTGCCAAACGTATTCTTTGCGCTTCTCCGCCAGCCAGAGTTGAAGATTTTCTATCTAGCGTCAAATAATCAAGGCCGACATTTATTAAATAATTAAGGCGTGAATTAATTTCTTTCAAAATTGGTTCTGAAATCTTTTTGTCGGTAATACTGAGCTTGTATTTATTAATAAAATTTTCAAAAAAATCTAAGATTTTTCCGAGAGCAAGAGAGGAAAGGTCAGAGATGTTCTTATTGGCAACCAAGACCGCTAAAGCTTCTTTCGTTAAGCGTTTTCCTTCGCAGAGTGGGCAAATTTCAAAAACGGTATATTTTTCAACCTCAGCCCTTGCTCCGTCTGAGCTTGTTTCTTTATAACGTCTTTTTAGGTTTGGAATAACACCTTCGAAAGAATCGTCACCATAGAGAATAACCTGCTTTTGTTCGTCAGTTAATTCCTTAAAGGGCTGAGACATGTCAAAATTATATTTTTCAGCTACCTCGTTAAGCAAATACCAATACCAGCCTTGACGACCAACCCTGTGTGAGGCAGTTGACCAGGCTCTGATCGCGCCCTCATTTATCGAAAGTTCTTCATTGGGAATAACAAGTTTAGGGTCGACTTCTAATTTTTCGCCCAAACCATTGCATTCTTGACAAGCACCATAAGGAGAATTAAAAGAAAAACTATGGGGTTCAAGCTTGGCGATACTGATTCCACAGTCTGGACAAGCAAAAAGAGACGAAAATAGCTTCTGTTCATCCTTTTGACGAACAACCAAATAGCCCTTACCCATTTTTAAAGCTGTTTCAATCGAATCTAAAACGCGTGAACGTTCTTCTTTGAGAAGGGTCTTCGTTTTAGGCAAAACGATACGATCAATCACAACAAAGATGTCATGATGTTTTTGTGGGCCAAGTTCTAGACCAAGAGCTTCCTCTATACGCATAATTGTTCCATCAATTTGGGCCCTAACAAATCCAGCTCTAGCGATTTCATCCATTACCTTCTTGTGTTCGCCTTTTTTATTCCTGATTAATGGAGCTAATATAAAAAGAGTCTCATCCTTGGGATAGGTTAAGACTTGATCGGTGATTTGAGAAGCTGATTGGTGAGTGACGAGTTTACCGCAAGAAGGACAATGAGGTTCGCCAATTCGAGCGAAAAGAAGTCTCAAATAATCATATATCTCAGTTACAGTTCCAACAGTTGATCTGGGATTATGAAAGCTACCAGTTGATTTTTGAGAGATAGCAATGGCTGGTGAAAGTCCATCAATCTTGTCTACGTCAGGTCGGTTCATAATGCCCAAGAATTGTCTTGCGTATGCTGAGAGTGATTCAACGTATCTTCTTTGCCCTTCTGCATAAAGAGTATCAAAAGCAAGGCTTGACTTACCAGAGCCTGAAACCCCTGTGATCACGACCAACTTATCCTTGGGAATATCAAGGCTAATATTCTTAAGGTTGTGCGTCCTGGCTTTTTTAATCCGAATAAATTCAGAATTCATAATTTTATCGTAAAGTTGTGTGGTTGTTCAGTTGCGAAGCTTAGCGGTAATTATACGCCCTATTTTGTGAGTTTGCAATGATTAAAAAAACAAAAGACATCTGTCTGGCTTTTATTTTATAAGTTTGCAATAAACGGAAAACAAAAGTCCCGCACTACGCTGAGTACGGGACAGCTTTTATTATTTTCTAACAGTGATGTCTGGCTTAATGCCGCTAAGAGCATTAAGTGAATTTAGAACTGATCCGGGGCCTTGTATTTTGGCAAGAAGAATATGCATTGCTTGATCTGATCCAAAACCAACACCAAACAATGCGTCATACCTTGCCTTATAAGTCAAGGCTTGTTGTTTGTATAATTCCTTCTTAGTATCCAGCAGAGCTGCTTTGTTCTTGACGATTTGTTTCAAGACAACAAGCTGAACTTGGACACTCAGCGAACCTAGTATGTCGATAAATTCCTCGACAACAGGCATGCCAGCTGAAGTTAATTGACTTACTATTGTCGCTACTTGTTCAACAATAGCTGGCGCTAGGTCAAGGGCAGGCATCAAGGGATCAATCTGTTCTACTATCTCTTGAAGTCTTTCTGCCCCTTCTTGAATAAGCTCAAGGCCTTCAATCTCTGAATTTAAAGCACTAATGTCATGCTGTAACTGTTCGGATTGAGTAACAAGAGTACCTTTTTCGGTTAACTGCTCGCCCGATAGATCCTCATCAAATCTTGGAAACTCATTAATTTTTTCTCGAACCTTTTGTGCTGTTTTTAAAAGCTCGTCTCGTTGCTCACGAAGCCCTGTTATTCTAGATCGAAGCTGTTCTAGGTTTTTCATAACCTGCTTCCTCCTTATATGTTGACAAATCTTAGCACAGACATGGGTGCGTGTCAACAACAACACATAAAAAATTCCCGCACCTTACTAAGTGCGGGACGATCTTACACTCGATCAATCATTTCCATGGCCCTATCAGCCAATTCTTGGAAACTCGGCTTTTCCTTTTCGGGATTGTTTACAACAATGTCGCTAACAAAGAACGGTTTCCCAACTTTAATTTTTGTGAAAAGAGCACGGAAAGTTAAGATTTTTTTAGCGCTCTCACCATTGTCTCTTCCGTAGCAACCCCACGGAACTATATTGACGGGCCTAATGGGGACCTTATAGCGCTTAGCCATAACGATAAAACCTGGATTAATTTCTTTGTCTATCGCCCTGGTTGCGCCCTCAGGAAAGATGACAACGTATTTGTGCCAACCATCCTGGATAGCATCGGTAACTAGCTTAGCATCTTCGGGGGCAATTTTGCCTCGATCAACGAAAACAATATATTTTCCACTAAGAATTTTAAGAAGTTTTGGATTTTGCTCAATCCACTGAAGTGCGCTAAGTCCTTTTCTGGCGATAAATAGAGTTCGAGTCGTGATTGCAGTCAAAGAGATAAGCGGGATATCCCACCTGCTTCGATGACGCGCAATGACTAGCTGGCACTTACCGCTCAAGTGTTTACGTTTTCCTGGCACGACCCAACTGCCCCACAAAAATATGGCAGTTACAAAGCGCAGTAGAGAACAAACAAACCAAAAAATACAAAAACCCAATATTTTTTCAGGAACTGTCAGTCTTGTCATTGTTCACCGTCCTTTGTGGTTTCATTTGAATTAACTACATTCTGCTCCTAATTAAGTAAAATGTCAATATACCCGTAACTCGTAATAAGAATTTTTCGTTACACTCAAAAATCTTAGAGAAAGATTCAGTAATTCAATTATAGACAAAAAATGAGGCAACCTATGCTGCCTCATGCGAAAGAGCTTCGTCTAGTATTTCAATAAATCTATCGGGGTTTTCATAAAAGATTATACGCTGGATGATCAACCCCTCAATAGTCGAACACAATCCGGCAGGCGGAGAAAGGGCTTCGTCAACGGCTGCGATAAGTGCGTCTATTCCTCCAACGAGATACATGTCGAACATGGTTCCTCCTTTGGCGCTACTAATAGTTTACAAATATCTCTTAGACATATCAAGTTCATTGAACTATGATTAGATTAGAATGAAAGTTTGCAGATTAATTTTCCATAGATGAAAATATACAGAGTATTTCCATAGATGAAAATATTAAAAGTCATTCCTAAAACTAAAATAGGACTAAACAAGCCCCAAGCACTTACTTATTTTTCAAAAGAAAATGTTAAGGCTGGCGGCATTGTTCTAATAAAAATTCGCAATAGACGCGTAATGGGGGTTGTTGCAGACTCAACAGATCTAAAAAACGCAAAAATGAGCCTTAGAAAAGGCGAGAAATTTAGTTTAAAAGCAATTGACAAAGCTTTATCTCCACTACCCATCTTTAATGAAGAGATTATTGAATTGATTCACTGGACAAGCCGCTATTATTTTGAATCTGAAGGTATTATTTTAAAAAATGCTTTGCCCGATGTTTCCCAAAAAAAATGGAAAAACCTAAGCCTAAACAATATAACGGAAATACACCAATCTGCTAATGCATTGCCGGACACAAGTAAAGATTACTATACACAGCTAGAGGGTGCTGGTTTTGAAAAATTATTGGAAGAGTACTTAAAAAAAAAGAGACAATGCTTGGTCTTGTATCCAGAAATAGCAAAATTAAGCTATGAACTAGGAGCACTGAGTAAGGAATTAAGAAGAAAAACAGTTGTTTTTAATAGCGACATAAAGAAAGATGAGCTTTGGGAGAATTGGCAAAGGATATTAAGTGGAGAAGCCTTGGTGATTTTTGCGACGCGTCAGGGGGTGTTTTTGCCATTCAGAAGGCTTGGGCTAGTCATCGTCCAGGATGAAAGTTCATTTTCACACAAATCATGGGATCAACATCCCAAATACAACGCCAAACACGTTGCCCTTAAGCTTTCAGAGCTTCATGATGCAAAAGTCATTTTTAGTGACCCTACCCCTTCTCTAGAAAGCTATGCAAATTTAAGAAAGAAAAAATATGAACTTAAGTCTTCTGAAAAAATAGAGAAAAACAGGGCCAGTATTATAGACATGGGCCAGATGATTGATTCAAGAATGAAATTTTCATATATTTCACCGCGTCTTAAAACAGAAATTCATGAGGCAATTAACAAGAAAGGAAAGATTCTTCTTTTCCAAAATAGACGCGGTTTGGCAACATATATATTTTGCAAAGATTGCGGTTATTATTATTCTTGTCCCAATTGTGATTTTTCTCTTGTTTATCACAAACAAGACGATAAGCTAGTCTGTCACTGGTGTAATCACAAAGAAGGTCCTCCTAAGGTGTGCAGGAAATGTAAGGGCACAACCATTAAATACTCGGGCCATGGCACGCAAAAGATCCTTGAAGAGGTCACAGAAGCCTTTCCGGGAACAAAAATAACAGTTTTTGACTATGATAGCGCTCCGACTACTCAGAGTCGTCTAAGCACTAGAGAGAGCTTTTTAAGGCAAAAAGAACCAGGGATAATGATCGCAACTAGCATCATTTTGGCAGTTCCGGAAATACAATTTGATCTATCAGCTGTTTTGAATTACGACTTATTGGTAAATTTTCCCGATTACCAAACAAACGAACGTATTGTTAGGCTTATTGCGAGACTGAAACGCTCCACAAACAAGCTATACCTACAAAGCTACAATGTCAAAGACCCACTTCTGCTTGCTTTGGCGCGCGGTCTAACTGGAAATATTTATAGAAAAGAACTTTTGTTAAGACAAGATTTGTATTATCCCCCATTCTGGCACTTCTTGAGTCTTAAATATGCACACAAAAACGAAGAAGTGGTCGAAAAAGAAGCAAAAAAATTGTATAATCTGCTAACAGAACAGAATAAAGACAGTAAAGAGATACTGATTTTAGGGCCGATTTCTCCGGTTAGAGCACGTATGAAAGGCAAATTTGCCAGATCACTCATTATTAAAAGTAAAAAAAGAGCACTTGGCGAGAGAAATAAGCTTTTACTCAAGGTGCCTTCTAAATGGGATGTTGACGTAGATCCGATAGAAATTTAAATATAAAATGCCTCCAACCCTTGCATTCTTCCGTCAAGGTTCTCGAGTCCAACGAGAGGTTCTTATTTTCGATGTATTTTGTGGTATTTTTCACAGAAAAACCACTCTATTTATTGATCTAGCCTTCCGCAAATCAATACGAAGTATTGATTTATTGTCGAAGATGTGATATACTGTATAATGAGAGGAAATTGAGTGCAATTTCCGAACCCAAGGTTCCTGAGCATAGCGAAGGGTCCTTATACTGCGAGCAGGAGGGTATTTCGGCAATTAGCTTTAGGCTAACCTTCTCTATGAGGGATAAGCCAGATTATACATAAATAAACTAAGAAAGGAGACTAATGCAAAAACCAATCCTGACACATCCGAATGAGATTTTAACAACCAAGTCAGAGGCTGTGACTGATTTTGAAAGTTCAGCTCTCAGGCAGTTGATAGAAGATCTCAGAGACACCTTAGCAGCGACAGATAATGGCGTTGGTCTTGCTGCGCCTCAAATTGCCGTGAACTTGAGAGTGATTATTCTGCGTGACGAAGACGGAGAGATTCACGTCTTTGTTAATCCAGAAATTACTCGCACTTCGGGAAAAACAAGACTCAACGAAGGAGAGGGTTGCCTTAGTTTACCTGGACAATCTTTCGATATCGAGAGATATACGAACATTTCGGTTAAGTACCGTGATGAGTCTGGCAAGAGGCAAAAGATTCAGAAGGTCAGAGAGCTTTGGTCAGTTGCCTTTCAGCATGAGATAGATCATCTTGACGGTATTCTATGTATCGATCGAGGAAAGAAAGTAAAGTAGTATTAGCAAATCTACAAGGAGGAAATAATGCAAGAAGATCAGCTTTTGCACGAAATGGCATCTGTTCTTGAACGGGCATCAAAGATGCAAGCGTGGGAAGAAGGTCTTGACCCAGCCATCAAGAATGGTTGGTTCATGACAAAACAAGCTTTCGGAAGAATCGATTCCCTCTTAAAGAAATTCAAGAGCGCACGCATCACCAAACATGACTTACTAATGATAAGGCTTACTTGGAAAGACACTGCCAAAGTTCTCAAGATCCAGGAAGTGTCGTTGAGTCTTTGTGAGCTTGACCGCGACACATATAGCGGTGTTACGTTCCGGTCACTTGAAGGGCTTGATGATTTTATCAACAGGTATGATAATCCGACAAGTTCGCTAATAGTAGAGAGACTGGGAGATGAACTGCACGAGCTCAAAATCAAGTTTGAGTAAACCAGAACAACGCGGCCTCGCACTAGTTAAGTGCGGGGTCTTTTTTTAATAAGCAAAGCTTGACAGAAGAATAAGAACCTCAGGATTACCTGAGAACCTTGGTTCTCGCTATGCTCGAAGAATTAAGCGTAGCTTGGGATTTCTCATTGCATTCAAAATTTAAGCATAGCTTGACAGAAGATTAAGAACCTTTCGCTACGCTCAAGAACCTTGGTTTCTCGCTAGCTCGAAAAGTTAAGCAGAGCTTGACGGAAGAATCTTGAGGAATAGTTTAAAAAAAGTGGCGGTACTGTTACCGCCACTCAGTTCTGTCGCCTTCAGCGATTTCTTTCTTTAAAGAAGTTAGATCACTGAGACCCATATTTTCTAGAGTGATTCTTTGCACCGAATTAACGTCATGTCTTATATACGACCAGAGCTCTTCTTCGTTACCTGAAACCATGTAAAAGGTCCCATCCTCTTCATTGAGAAGAATCCATTGTTTGTTGTCGGCGAGGACCACAAACACGGTATCCGAATATCCAGTCAACCCCTCAATCATTGCAATCTTTATAGTAAGGCCAGCATGGTTCTTAAATTCACCCGACCTGAGAATCAGCCTAGATTCTTCATCGTCTGAAACAGTTACAACCGCCATGCGTATATTTGCGTTTTCCAGATCAGCAGGTTCTTCTCGTTTCCAGTAAAGAAGATTTAAGTCATGACCTGTAATTATTCTACAGAGCCAACAAAAAACAGTTTCTAAACCTTCGTGCATCGTTTCATTAAGCACTATTATCACCTCGCAATCAGACTATCACGTAATATATAAAAAGTCAACAATTCGAAGAATTGCTTTAGTACAATTTGAAGAATTGCTTTAGTGTAAAACAAAACAATCCGCAAAAACGGATTGTTGTGTTTCAGTTTTTATTTATGCTCAACTCTTCCGTCAAGCTACACTTAATTCTTTCTGAACTAAATCTTTAACAATATTGCCATCTGTCTTACCTTTTGTTTCTTGCATAACAGCTCCCATAACCCTTCCCATGTCTTGCATAGTGGTTGCTCCTGTTTTGACAATAACGTCTTTAACTATTTTTATAAGTTCTTCTTCTGAGAGTTGAGCGGGCAAGTAAGTAGCGATAATTTCAAGCTCCTTTTTTTCTATTTCTGCTTTTTCAGGTCTATCGCCTTTTATGTAGAGCTCGATTGCATCTTTTCTTTTTTTTGCTTCTCGCCCAATTACTTCAAGAGATTTCTCGTCAGTTAATTCATTGTCTCTACCAATTTTTATCTGCTCGTTGTGCAAAGACGACAAAATCCCCCTTAAGAGAGTAACCTTGTCGGAGTTTCCTTGCTTTAAGTTGTTTTTAACGTCGGAAGTAATCTGGTCTAATAATTTAGCCATTTTTTTGGAATTCTTTACGAATCCTTTCGGGATCAATCTTTTGTCCGCGTTGTAGTTCGCCGAGTTTAAGCATGTCGTGTCTTAGGCCTCGAATTTTATTACGCCAAAGTGCTGCTTGTTTTTTCTTGTAATTTGACTTTGGTTCTCTAAAAAAACGCTTATAGCGGAATTCTGAAAGGATACCGCTTTCTTTCATTGTTCTTGAAAAACGTCGAATAAGAGAATTTGCATTCTCTCTATCCTGCTTGGTAACCTCTACCATGTAAGCCACCTCCTTTTTAGTTTTTGTATTATTAGCTTATTCATTTTTTTTTCGACCGAGACTTTTGTTTTTTAATAGTCTTTTTTGTAAGAGTTTTAACTTTATTAATAAGATCCTTTATGGCAATCACTTCTTGAGTTCCGCCAGCACTATCTCTGAGTATGACATTGTCCTCAAGAGCTTCTTTCTGGCTAACAATCACCATGAAACGACAACCTGACTTCTCTGCAACTTTTTTCTGAGTATTGAGGCCTGGTCTTGAAAGGCTTTCAATGACAGGGAATTTCTCTTTTCTGAGTTCTTCAACCAGCTTTAAGGCTCTTTTTTGACCGAAATCACCTAGGTGGGCAATAAATACGGGCTCTACCACCTTGGTTTTAATAGGAATTTCTTTATCTTTCATGTAACCAATCAGTCTTTCAATACCGAAAGCAGCACCTGTTCCTGACATCTCTCTGCCGCCCAGAGACTTGATCAAGTAATCATATCTGCCACCCCCACCCAGCGCTTCCTTGTTGGTATATTCTTTATCGGCAGGCAAAACCTCATAAACAGCACCCGCATAATAATCTAACCCTCTAACTAAATAAGGATTAAATATATAAGGAATGTCCAAGAAATCTAAGAATTCAAGCAATCTTTCAAAGTTCTCTTTACAAACCTTGCAGAGATGATCAACAATTTGAGGTGCTTCACTTGCTACTCGTTCACATTTTTCATCTTTTATATCAAAAATTCTAAGTGGATTGGTTTGAATTCTCTTTCTAAGATCAGCAGGTAATTTTTTAAGCTGAGGAGATAGAAAAGCCTTCAACTCCTTCAGGTAGTCTGGTCTACACTCTTTACAGCCAATACTATTAACATGAACTGTAAGATCTTCAATACCCAATTCTTTAAATATGGCAAAAGATATTTGGATGATTTGAGCGTCAATAACTGATTGGGGCGCTCCAATAACCTCAAATCCGAACTGATGAAACTGCCTTAAACGATTGCGTTGAGGTTTCTCATGGCGAAACATGGGCCCAATATAGAAAAACTTTACTGGATGTCGCCTGTTTTTCATGCCATTTTCGATATAAGCTCTTGCAATTGGCGCTGTTCCTTCTGGCCTCAAAGTAAGCTTGTCGCCACTCTTAGTTCTTAGGCTAAACATTTCTTTTTCAACAATGTCTGAAGACAAGCCGACGCTTCTTGCAAATAATTCAGTTGACTCCATTATGGGTGTATCAATTCTCTGAAAACCGTGATATTTGGCAATACTATTTAAAATAGTTCTGATTTTATCCCAATAAACCTGATCTTCAGGCAGGACATCAACGGTACCTTTTGGTCTTTGATATTTTAGTTTAGGCATATTGCAGTATAAAAATTTTATGGGGTTACATATTCGGGCGAAGAAAATGCAGCAGCCTCCTTTATTGGCCAAACCCTAAACAGCGCCTTGCCAATAATTAATTTTTCATCGAGCTCCCCCCAACGTCTTGAATCAAAACTATGATCTCTATTGTCACCGACAACAAAGTATTGATCTATGTCGAGCATTTTTTCGACATTGCCAGCAGTGGTAACTGATAGATATTGTGACTCATCAAGCACAAACCCTTCAGGATAATCACTATTTTTAATTAATATTTGATTGTCTGTAACCTGAACAGTTTCTTCTGGAAGGCCAATTATACGTTTTATATAGAATTGTTTCGGGTTCTGGGGATATCTAAAAACAATAACTTCTCCCCTTTTAGGGCTCCTAAAATGGTAAGAAAGCTCGTCTACTATCAGATAATCGCCATCTTGAAAGGTTGGCTCCATGCTCGCACCCTTAACAAAGAAGGGTTGAATAACATAGTATCTTATCGGTATAATGATAATAAGAGAAATGAGAACAACTTGAAGAAATTCCCACATAACACCAAGGGTTTTTTTCATTGTTTTCTAATTTGATGATTTGATATATCTCGCGTTAAAGATGCTGAGCGTTGATACCTGAATCTAAGTTTCTGAACTTCCGTCAAGAAACTGGCAAGGTCAGGGTCTTCCAGGGTCAGTTTCTTCTAAATAAGTGCTTCAAGTATAGCAGAAAACCCTTTTAAATTCAAATGGACAGAAGGCTACCTGAAATCCTTAAAAACATTGGACTTTTAACAATATTTTGTTTTCTTCT
>Ga0208904_1001164_pt1 | contig 18568 bp, 18 predicted proteins | sample AntAceMetag02UKB_FD_184774 | JGI IMG/M metagenome (GOLD analysis project Ga0208904, IMG submission 184774) | Saline lake microbial communities from Ace Lake, Antarctica - Antarctic Ace Lake Metagenome 02UKB (SPAdes) (version 2) | ecosystem: Environmental > Aquatic > Non-marine Saline and...
CGGTCAAACCTTTGTGAGTCCCCCGGCAAAGCCGGGGGTTTACCCAATTAATTAACTTTATGGTTACCCAATTTGTTAATGAAGTAATTAATTGAATAGTTCGAAAAATACAATAGATTAGCGCGAATTCTTGTTCTCCAGAAATCGTTCCGAAGTTCGCGCAAATGTTTTTAAATGTTTCAACCCCTGATCCTGAGTGTTATGGACGAATTGAAACAGAAAAATAAAGAAAACAAATAAATATGAGGTATATTGATGAAACAAGATAATGAAATTCGCAACGTCGCAATTCTGGGAAACGGAATGCTCGGCACACAAATAGCCATGACGGCCAAATATCATGATTATGACGTTTTTTTATATGACCCGATTCCCGGTACATTTAAAGCTACAGTTGAAAAATTTCGCAACGATTATACGAATAAAGGTATTGTCCCATCAATACCTTTCGACCAGTGGGAGACGATTGAAAAAAATTGCCGCGAATTTGACAGTCTGGAGGCGGCAGTAGAAAACGCCGATTTGATTATTGAAGCGGTTCCGGAATTTCTTGACATGAAGAAAGAAATATTCGCAGCTATTGGCAAAGCAGCACCGGCCCACGCAATATTGGCCACAAACAGTTCTTCGATACCTATTTCGCGTATGGAAGAGAGCAGTGGACATCCTGAACGATGCGTTAATATCCACTTCTATCAAATCCTTTCCGGGATGAATATGGTGGATGTAATGCCGGGAACATCAACATTACCTAGTGTACAAGAGAAAAGTATTTCGTGGGTGCGGTCTATCGGTTGCGTTCCGTTGCAGGTTAACAAGGAATCACTTGGATTCTGTTTTAACCGTGTTTGGCGGGCGATCAAGAAAGAAACGCTTCACATGTGGGCAAACTCTTATGTTGATTTCAGGGATATTGACAGGGCGTGGATGATATTTTCACAAATGAAAATGGGGCCGTTTGGTCTGATGGATGTGGTGGGCCTGGATACAACATATAATATCGAAATGGTTTACTATGAAGACTCGCAAGACCCCAAAGATCACCCCCCGAAAGAATTGAAAGACAAAATTGAAAAAGGGGAATTGGGAGTAAAATCAGGAGCAGGGTTCTATCAATATCCAAACCCGGAATTTGGCAATGTAGATTTTTTGAAGCCATGATCCGGTCCCAGCTCTCCTTGATGGGCCTGTTTAAATTGATGACCAGATTCCTATAAATTCTGATACTTACAGTCGTTGCGACAATTTCATGCCCTTTAATTATCAAATTTTAATTCAATAATTCAATGTGAATTTTTTCCAAAGGAGGTGTACTTGTGGAAATTCTAGATCAAGGCCAAGGTGCTTTGTTTTCCAATCCCGACCCTGATGAAGCCAGAGCTTATTTCAGGAAGAAAAATCGCAAAATGGTTAATAAAGTCACGACGTTAAAAAAAGCCATTAAAAAGTATGTTCAAGACGGTGACTATTTGGGCTCTGGCGGGTTCGGCGCTAATCGGACACCGATTGCAGCCTGCCATGAAATCGTCAGGCAACACAAAAAACATTTAGCGTTTGCCGGCCACACAGCCACCCATGACATGCAGATCCTGAGCGCCGGGGAAGTCTACGATCGACTCGATGCAGCCTATGTGGTCGGATTGGAAGCCAGGGGGCTTTCCTCATGCTCCCGACGCTACCTTGAAAGCGGAAAAGTTAAGGTTACCGAGTGGACCAATTATGCGTTGGCCCTTCGTATGAAAGCGGCTGCAATGGCGGTTCCCTACATGCCCGTCCGAATTATGATGGGTACAGATACTTTCAAATACAGCGGCGCCATCGTGACTGAATGCCCCTTTACTGGTAAAAAAACAGTGCTGCTACCGGCTCTTTATATTGATGTCGGGATCATCCATGTCCACGAAGCGGACGTATACGGCAACTGTCGATTCAAGGGAATTTCAGTAGCAGATCTGGATCTGGCGGGAGCGTCTAAAAAGTTGATTATTACAACCGAACGCATTGTAGATCATGATGTAATCCGCAATGATCCCTCTTCGACTCGTATTCCATACTATATGGTTGATGCAGTTTGTGAGGTTCCCTTTGGAGGCTTTCCCGGGACGATGCCTTATGAATACTTCTCTGATGAGGACCATTTGAAAGAGTGGCTAGTCGCCGATAAGGATCCCAAAGTCTTTGCAGAATTTATCCAACGAAATATCTATGATTGTGAGGACCACTTTGACTATATTAACCGAAACGGTGGACTGAAACGCCTGCAGGAGCTCAGGTCCAAGGAACTGCTTTTACCCGAGGAGGGCTAGTAATGACTGAATATAATGATATGGAGCTGATGATCTCCGTGGCAGCCAGGGAACTCGAAGACGGTGCTACCGTGGGTGTTGGAACAGGAGCTCCTTGCGCAGCAGCTATGTTGGCGCAAAAAACAAATTCACCCAATCTGGTTATTCTTTTCGAAGCGGGTGGACTAAAGCCGGAGTTACCGGAGATGCCAATTTCGGTTGGGGACTCCCGGACATTTTACAGAGCGGCCATGGCCGGCAGCATGTGTGACGCCATGGAAGCCTGTTCAAAAGGATTTGTCGACTACACCTTCCTGGGAGGAGCCCAGATTGATATGTATGGAAATCTGAATTCGACAGTGATTGGTGATCAGAACAAACCCAAGGTCCGGTTCCCTGGCAGCGGCGGTGCCAATGATTTTGGGTCCTTATGTTGGCGAATGATGGTCTTGACCCCGCAGAACAGCCATCGATTTGTTGAAAAACTCGATTTTCTGACGACCCCGGGTTGGCTGGAAGGTGGTGATTCGCGCGAAAAAAGTGGTTTGCCGCTGGGTGCCGGTCCCTATAAGATTATCACCAACATGGCTGTCATGGATTTTGAACCAGAATCAAAGCGGATGCGCGTGATTTCTACTCATCCCGGGTTCTCCTTCGCAGCGGCACAGGAAAATTGCGGTTTCGAACTGCTGCAATTGCCGAAAATGGCTGACACCCAACCGCCAACCAACGAAGAACTACGTGTTTTAAGAGAAGAGGTGGATCCCTATCGCTATGTTATCGGGCGTTAGCTGTAATATATCTGCCTGAAATTAAGGGAGGAGTTAATGAACTTCGATCGAATGCTAAATCCAACGAGCGTGGCTGTTGTTGGTGTATCTTCAAAAAACGATAGACATCCGGCAAATATTGTTTTCAAAAAAGTGCGACTGCGATATTCAGTCAAAGCCTATGCAATAAACCCTCGAGGGGGTGAATTGAATGGGGAACCACTTTATAAAAGTCTGGATGAGATTCCGGAACCTGTTGATCTTGTGGTTATCGCCGCCAGGGCTGAGCATGTTCCAGCCCTCTTCGAATCCTGTATTAAAAACAATGCAGGTGGTGCGGTACTCATTTCAGGTGGCTTTTCTGAAGTTGGGAACGATGAGTTGCAGGAAAAAGTTGTATCTATTGCCAAAGAGGCGGATTTTCCCTTCATAGGGCCTAATTGCTTGGGAATTTTTGTTCCGGGTGTTGTAGACAGCCTATTCACCCCCAGCGAGAGAATGGAACAAGTCACCCTGGGTAATGTGGCGATAGTCAGCCAGAGCGGCGGGATAATGGTGGATCTGATGTTCAAATTCAGCGCTTTTGGAGTTGGGATCTCCAAGGCTATCAGCATTGGTAACAAGGCGATGGCTCGTGAAATAGAACTGATCGAATACCTGGGGAAAGATCCGGACACACATGTCATAGCCCTTTATATTGAGGGATTTAATGAAAATGAGGGTCGGGAGTTTGTTAAGGCTGCCAGTAGCTGTAACAAACCGGTAGTGGTTCTTAAATCAGGGAAGTCCAAAGTGGGCATGGAAGCCGTTTCCAGTCATACGGCCTCCATGGCTGGGGACTACAGAGTTTTTTCATCGATTCTGGCTCAATATGGCATTGTTGAGGCTAGAGATGAAATTGAAATGATCAATTTTTGTGAAGTTCTCAGCTGCTATCCTCGAACAATCGGAAATAATATTGCTATAATTACTCTTAGCGGTGGACACGGGGCATCCGCAAGTGATTTTTGTTCGGAACGTGGTTTCAATATCCCCTTGATTTCTACGGAAACCCAGGAGAAAATCCGTGAGAAACTGAGCCCTGGGATCCGAAATATAGCATCATTAACAAATCCTGTGGATCTCACCGGGAGTGCTTTGGACGAAGATTTTATTGCCACTTATGAAATACTCAGTGACTCACCAGAGTTCAATGCCATACTGTTACTTGTGTTGCCATACTCTCCATCGATAACACAAGATTTGGGCGCCAAGATGAGTATGCCCACTCGCAAGAGAGTGAAACCGTTTATCGCTTATACATCGCATACCGATAGATATAAAATATTTATAGATGGATTTAAGTATAACCAAATTCCCGTGGCAGATACAATAGATGGAGCCGTAATGATGCTTGAAGCCATGAGGAGGTACCAGTCATGCTAACCAATGAGATAAAAAATATCCTGGAATCATCTCAAAAAGAAGGCTGGGTTTTGGAACCCGACGCTAAAAAAATATTCGCTCAATCAGGGATGGATGTCCCAAATTTTAGAGTGGCGACAACGGAAGAGGAGGCTGTCGCAATGGCTTCAGAGATCGGATATCCTGTTGTTGCGAAGATAGTGTCCCCGAAGGCACTTCATAAATCTGATGTGGGCGGGGTTAAGGTTGGTCTCAAAAACGAGCAGGAGATTAAGGAAACGTTTACCGCCTTCAGCCAATTTGAAGGGTTCACCGGTTTGCTGATTGAAGAGGTGGTCAGCGGTGTTGAGATGATCTTTGGTGCAAAAATAGATGGTCAGTTCGGTCCTGTGGTACTCTTGGGGATTGGTGGCACCAGCGTTGAAATATACCAGGACACTGCAATTAGAATGGCGCCTCTCAGAGACGTTGATGGCCCCTCCATGATCGAAAGCCTGAAAGCCAAAAAATTGCTTCGAGGTTACCGTGGAGCGGATCCGATTGATGAAGATCGGCTATGCCAGATGCTTTCTGCATTCTCCACGTTGGTGGTAGATATGGCAGACAGCATAGAGTCTATTGATCTTAATCCGGTTATGTGCACTACTGACCGTTGTGTTATTGCAGATGCCAGAATTATTTTGAAAAGCTGACTCTTTCCCAATGGTGATTTCCAAAAACCGGAGATCAGCCTGTCAGGCCTTATCATACCGATCAAGCCAACAATTACACCGAATACTGGTGTCCTGCTCGGTGCTACCCAAAGCAGGGGTGTCGATACAACAATGGTCAGGATGGGTACCAGGGATACGGTTGTCCCTTATAAGAAATTTGATTTTGCTATGCTGATAACCTGGATGTCTATCTCCAGAATTTGAAGGGTTTGGGATATATTATATCTTCTGCGGAAAACATTTTGCCCCTGATGAGTGAATAAGCAAGTTCCAGCGACATTACGGGAACCTGCTGGAGGGCGGTTTCAGGCATTTTTCTGTAAACATATTGACAGTCTGTTAAGAAATTCGACGACACCTGAATTCGATCGCGTCCCCTTGAGCAGATATGTTTTGCAATAAGCAATAATAACATCTAATTAAAACCAGAAGGCCAGCGTTCGAGTTGGGCATGCAAGTTGCTCTATAGTAGATGGGTTGATGCTGTTAATTTTTGAAAATCACCCCAAGAGACATGCAGATTAGCAATTCTGGAGGTTCGCATGGAAACAATTCCATTACCCGGTCAAACCGATTCGTATCATCAAAAAACACCTGGAACCAGACGCCGCAACCCGGGGCAGATTCTTCAAGTGGTGCTTCAAAGTCTTCTGCGACGGCACAGATTGATTCAGGATTTGAATCATTTAATGAGACTGGATGACAGGTTGTTAAAGGATATCGGAGTTTCAAGACTGACCGTCAAAAGAATGCTCAACAAAAACTCGATCATTTTTTTGGATACTGATCTGCCAGATTGTTTTGGAAGGTCGAAGAGTTATGATTTTAAGACCATTTTTTAATCGTACCAAAGCCATCTTTAGCAGAATCATCAGAAGATATGGCCATGTTTCGGAATGGAGTGTTCACTCAGGCTTGAAAAATGTTTCGGACCTGATATCCGAGTTTTTGAAACAGGTTTTCTCATCAATCAATCTTGTGGGGGACCTAATTGAATACGCCAGAAAAAAAGAACCTGATGTACATTGAGTTTCAGCATCTTAATTCTGTGTAATTCATATTCAAACCATCTAAAAGGAGGTCGTCATGTATACAGATCTTTATAAACCATTCAGGAAAAAGGGTTCATTAGGGAACGAAATTGATAACCTGTCGCATCGGAACTTTGGAGGTTCCATGACTACAGGAATGCTTGCAGGTGAATGGTTGCCGCCTGTGGTTGTTGCAGAAACAGAGTCCGATGTGACCTACACGGCCCAGTTACCTGGATTAAAAGCCGAAGAGATCGATATTTCCATTGATAACAATGTTTTAAGCATCATTGGGGAGAAAAAACAGGATATACATGCCAGTGATGCCCCTCACCACAAGCTGGGGGAAAGGTTTTATGGGTCAGTCACACAAACCATCAAACTGCCTTTTAATGTGGTTATCGAAAGCTTAAACGCCCACTACCTGAATGGGGTCTTAACAATAAAAATCCCCAAACTGAATAAAGCCATGCATAAAAAGGTAAACCTCAAAACGGACTTTGGCGGTCATCCTGCAGCAGCGCCAGAAGAATACAGTGGTGTTGATCACGATAAGGACGATTTAAGTTAATTTGTGTGGGAACCGAAACGGTTTGATGAATAAAAGCCCTCATTGGGAGTGCTTTGATCACTATAATCAAAACCATGAGTCAGGCAACGGGTTTCCCCCGCTGTTTGATTCTGGTAAATATCATCTCACATTCGTAGTTGTGAGATGATAGCAGATGTTACGTGTCAGGCCGTATGAAAAAAGTATAAGACAAAAATCAGTTGGATTACTTTAAGCTCCCTGGCAAAGAAAGTATTTGGAACTGACGATAGAGAAAAGGGAGATTTTGGTAAAGACTCAATCGAGCAAAACGAATATCTCCCTGTCTGTTACCACCTTTTGGGAACAGACATCATGTCCACAGAAAATGGCAGTGAAAATTGCTTCATCAATCATGAATCGGTATCAGATATACCGGTATTTTGGAATGCTGCATCACTTTTCTCGTCTTTCCGCCCAGCATCAGCTCAGTGATGATGTTCTTGACATGATATCCCATGACAATGATATCACAACCGTTTTGTTCGGCCTGTTGCACAATCTTTGCGGCAATATTACCCTCCACTATCAATGTGTCATCGATCTGAACACTCTTTCCGTCACCTGTCGTTCCAGACTGTTGCGCTAGTTTTTCCAAGGCTTCCTGGATGATCGGGGCCTCCTTTCGCTTTCCCAGCATAACGTTGTGTGCAAGGGCCTCGTTCTCTTGTTCCAGTTTTCTGTATACATCTTTACCCATAAGATCGATCACGAGGTTTTTTGTGCTTGAAATATTCTCCTCAATCACATGCAGCATGATAATAGATGCCTGGCAGCTTCCGGCCAGCCTGATCGACTGTTTAAAAACCTCTTTGGCATCAGTAGACAGATCCGTTGTAAATAGAATTTTCCTGATTGTCGTAACCATTGAACCACCTGAATTAAAAGGTTATAAATCCATAGCCGACTCCGGTCCGTATTGGAGTCCGAAATCTGACCCGTATTGAGTGGTCGATCATTTCAGCATATCGTCACACCCGTGCTTGACACAATAAGTCAATATTTACAGATAATTCGGCCTTATTTTCCATTATAAACACAATCCATACCGATCAAGCCCAGTGCAAAACCATTCGGACGGCCCATGATGAACGCCTTAATCAGAAAGGACCTACATTAATGTCAACAATCGGATGGGATTTTGCGGCATCAACGATTTTATATGATCTGACCGGAGCTAAGGGACAGAGCACGCCGTCTGCCATTCCGGAAACTTTTGATAACGCCCCTCACTCAGTTTTTCTACCTGCCTGGTCCAGGGAATAAAGGCATTTTTGACAGTAGGATGTTTATCCAGGTAGGCACTCGTGAAGCTGAGATCATATGCGAACAATGAAGAAGTCAAGCAGGTGCTGATTAAAAAATAGATCATTATGAGTACCGGAAAAAAAATAGTTTTTGTGTTTTTATATGAAATTTCCGCTTTTTAAAAGTCGAAATTATCTAGTAATCAAAAAAATGTATTCATATTTTTGCAACAGACATGCCCACAACCATCACAATAGTTTTGTAATTACATAACAGCATATTACTGCTGATTAGCATACTAAAGAGCAATGCCATTTAGTAAATCCGCTATTTTTTCGTTTACACGTTGTAAAAACGTTTGACACAAAATTTCTGATCCAAGATGTCAATTAACAAATTGAGATTGGAGGTAATGTGACAGCTATCACTTTCGCTCCGGATCAGTTTATATGAGACCTGTAATCTCGTGTAGGATATGAAAAAGAGTATGGGATACCCAACCCATAAAAAAGCGACCAAATCATAAATCGCTGAACATTATCCTCTGTCTGCAATACATGAAATCGACTTACAACTAGCCTGTCAAGGATCGGGAAGAATGAAAGCAACCATCATTTACGATAATCATACCAGTAATCCAGCCATTCTCGCCGGCTGGGGTTTCTCATGCCTGGTTGATCAACGAATTCTGTTCGATACCGGTGAAGCACCGGAATCTTTATTCGTGAACCTGAAACAACTTGGAGCCGAACTGAACAAGATCGACACCGTTGTTATTTCCCACGAGCATTGGGATCATACCGGCGGATTGTGGGCGCTTTTAAAAAGGCGGCCAGGATTACGTGTCTTCGCCTGCCCCGGTTTCAGTACTAAATTCCGGCAGAATGTTCGGGAATTGGGAGGAACACTGGTCGAAGCGGGAATATATACGGAAATCGATGAAACCATCGCCTCCACCGGTGAGATACCTAGCCAGTTCAAAGGCCAACCTATGCCGGAGCAGGCCCTGATTTTAAAGACCGCAAGCGGCGTCGCCATCATTACGGGTTGCTCCCACCCGGGGATTTTAACCATGGTTCAAGCGGTTAAGAAGATCCATCCGGACAAGGAGGTGTCATTGGTTTTAGGCGGATTCCATCTTATGAACACAGATCCACAATCGATCCGTTCGATTGTATCGTCTATGAACGAAATGAAGGTCAGGAGAGTCGGACCGACCCATTGTACCGGTGAGGCAGCTCAGCATATTTTTAAAGAAAGCTTTGGCGACCGGTATTTTTCCATTATGGCCGGATTAACGATTGAAATACCATAATACTGATTTTGCCCATATGATTTCGGTGGATAAACAAAGTGCGGATGCTTTGAAACAATGGTTTGCGACCTATATTCAAAGATTCAATCTCGACAGGCAAGACTTGCAGCTCCGAGCACAGATGATGGTGGCTACGGACCTGGAAACCGGTGACAAAGTTGTGCTAAGTTCCGGAAATTTGCTGGATGCGCTTCGTGCCACTATGTCCATGCCCGGGCTTTTTGCACCGGCGCGCATCAAAGGGCACTGGCTCGTGGACGGCGGTCTGGTAGATCATGTGCCGGTAGGCATTGCCAGGGCAATGGGAGCCGATGTAGTCATTGCTGTGGATCTTAACAGCGGGCTCAATTCACCCAGGGATAAAACGAAAGACAGGGGAAAAAGACACGCCCCCGCCCCGAAAACCCGCCATCAGCATAGCTATAAAAGCGAGTTGCTGAAAAAATGGGCGGAGTATTATGAAAATGCAGGCTTAGGTTTTAAAAATAAAATCAATGAACTGCTTCGAAAAGAGTCCGCCACGCCGGATATCATGGAAACAGTAGGCAACTCCATTAACATCATGCAGGAGCGGATCACCCGAATCAACCTTGCCGTAGAACCACCGGACATATTAATTCAGCCGCATCTGGGAGAGTTGAAAATGATGGATTTTGATCATGTTGACGATGCCATTGAAGAGGGGTATTCGTGCCTGAAACAGCAAATTGACAACATCATGGGGTTACTGGAAATCGATCGTGGTTCTGAAAAGTGAGTATCGGATTTCGGCGCCGTTATTTCTTAAAAAGCGGTTCGTAAAACAATTTTTATCTGACGATATTCCCGAAATACATCTCAAAATGTCTTCATTCTTCCAAATCAGACCTCACAACTTCATAGTATCTATCAACTCTTTGGTTTGCGAGTCTTGCCTGATATTGCAATTTTTTGATCTTCTAAATAAACAAAAGACCATTTGTCCCTTGTAAGAAACTTAATGCAATATGGAGAAATATTGCCGGAATAGCTCAATTGTATTTTTTTTACAGCCTGCAAAAATATCTGACATTCCTGGAAACGGATTCTATCGTTTCAATAGATGGCAAAAGAGATAACAGCAGTAATTACAGCTTAATAGCATGCATTTTTCTTTTGGAATATTAAATGCAGAAATGATTCAGCATAAAGTCGTGGGACTTTTTAACACGGGTTAACCGGAATTACCATATACACGAAAAAATCAGTAAAAGGAGATCGCCAAAAATGCTTGAAATCAAGCGTTCGACCGCAGTTATCACGGGAGGGCTGGCGTGATTGGCTTTGCGCTTGCGCAATACTGGAACAAAAACGGCGTTAATGTGGTGCTGGCGGATATTGCACAAGAGGCACTTGATACTGCTGCCAGAATATTAGATCAGAATGTGGCGACGGTGTTATGCGATATCACCAAGGAAGAAGACTGTGCCCGTCTTGCTGATACTGCTATTGAAAAATTCGGAAGGATCAACCTGGTTGCCCCATTTGTCTTACTGATGCTGATCGGCCTGGCATCTGCGTTGTATTTCCGGAAGCTGTTCTCAGGCTGCCAAACCTGGTTGTCAATTAAGGTGGTTGAAACAGATTTATCAGGTGCACGCAGTGTGACTGGAAACCGATGCGTGCATTGGGGTCAGCTGCGTTTAAAAAAATCTTATTCTATGATGTTTACAAAATATTTGGAGAGATCAAAATGAAAGAAGTTGCTATTGTCAGTGCCGTCCGGACAGCGATTGGCTCATTCGGCGGAAGCTTAAAAGATGTCCCCGTTGTCGATCTGGGATCGCTTGTTGTCCATGAATCACTGGTTCGAGCTGGCTGCAGGCCGGCTTCAGGTAAATCGTTTTTGGACGCCACACCTGACAAACTCAAAGGTAAGCCTGCTGGTGTCGAAGAGACAGCCATGAAATGGGATCCAGACCTGAAAGAGATTCAAGTCGACGAAGTCATTATGGGCCATGTCGTTCCGGCGGCCCAGGGGCAAAATACAGCCCGCCAGGTCTGCATTAGATCCGGCCTGCCCAAGGAGACCGGTGCCTTTACCGTTAATAAGGTATGTGCATCCGGGTTAAAGGCCCTGGCGCTTGGAGCGCAGTCGATTGCCACGGGATCAGCAGAGGTTGTTGTAGCTGGGGGCATGGAGAATATGAGCCGGATTCCCTACGCTCTGCCAAAGGCCCGTTGGGGAGCCAGAATGAACAATACAGAACTGGTGGATATGATGATCTGTGACGGCCTCTGGGAAGGATTTTACGGTTACCATATGGGAGTGACTGCTGAAAACATCGCAACCCTGTATCATATCAGCCGTGCTGACCAGGATGAGCTGGCTTACACCAGTCACATGAGAGCCTTGCAGGCTATCAAGGATGGGACATTCGCCAGCGAAATTGTACCGGTGTCGGTTCCGCAACGCAAAGGGGATCCATTCATTTATGAAGTGGATGAACGACCCATGGAAACCTCACTGGAGAAAATGGCCAGACTGAAGCCCGCATTTGCAAAAGATGGTACAGTCACAGCTGGAAACGCTTCCGGTATAAATGATGCGGCGGCAGCCCTGTTGCTGATGTCCAAGGAAAAAGCAGACAATCTGGGGCTTCCGGTCAGGGCATTAATTCGGGATTACGATTTTGGCGGCATCGACCCGGCCTATATGGGGTTGGGCCCCATTCCGGCGGTTCGTAAGCTGTTAAAGAAGCAGGCGTTGAGTCTGTCCGACATTGATTATATCGAGTTGAACGAAGCATTTGCATCCCAGGCGCTGGCCTGTATCCGTGAATTGAATCTAGATCACAGTAGAACCAATATATACGGCAGCGGCATCTCCCTGGGGCACCCCATCGGATGTTCGGGTGCGCGAATTATGGTGACACTGTTGACAGCTCTTGAAAGAAATGATGCCCGACGTGGTCTGGCATCTCTTTGTATTGGCGGTGGGCAAGGTGCCGCAATGATGGTTGAACGTCCCTAGCGGCTTTTTTTTAAAGATGAGTGGTACCTCGCATGTCGGGTTAAAAAGCGTCGGATATGTTTTCCCGAAACCGCTTCTCTTCCAACTCTTTGTGGTGATGTGCCAGCTGGATTTTTTCGAACAGCTGGTCGATCAGCACCTCCAACAGGAAGAACCGTTTTTCTAATAGGTTGAGTAAAAAAATGCAAAAAACTTCATTTTTTACCTGACACAGGTTTTGGCCATTAAAGGTTAAGCTTGTTATCCCCGCAGATTTTAACTCAGGAAAATTGAGACTTTCAACTGTTAACATAAACTCGTTATTTCGTTAAACTAATTGGTAAATGCTGGATATAGATATTGACAATTGGATTCTAGTCCGGGGTAATGCTCAGAAATGGGTTTCTGACGATTAGCCATTTATGGGGAGCGTAATTGTGAAAGTCACTCCAGAGCCCTCATTCGATTCCACTTCAAGATTTCCCCCGTGCTCCTGGATTATTCGCTTCGCTATACTGAGACCCAGGCCGGTCCCATTTTCTTTAGTTGTAAAAAAGGGTTGGAACAATCTTTCTTGAATTGTAAGTGGGATTCCTGGCCCATTATCACTTAGTCGTATCGTTGCTATTCTTAACGATCTACTCTTCTCCTCTAATTCTTCAGTAATGAAAATCATTCCCCCATCATTCATCGCCTCACATGCGTTTATTATTAAGTTCGCGAGAACCTCTTTGAACTGATCAGGGTCCATCATTGTGTTCGGAAGCTTTTGATACCTCTGCAAAACTGCCTCTACGTTGCACGATTGAAGACGATGTTTAAGGAGGTTTATTGACAGATCTACGATATCCGAAGGGCTGGTGCTTCTCATTTTTAACTTGGCCGGCCTCGAGAATTCGAGGAAATTCCCGATTAGATTATCAATGTAGTTTATCTCAGTTGATACGACTTCAAAATCTTCTTTTTCAGTTGGCGCTAATTCGAGATCCCTTTCAAGGGAGAACAATCTCATTTTCACTGACGTTAAAGGGTTTCTAATACTATGAGCCACCCCAGCCGCTAATTTTCCGACCATTGTCAGTTTTTCCGATTCATTCAATTTTTTCTCAGCCAGCTTTTGTTGATCCTCCATTTCAAGATTATTCAGAGCGTAAGAAATATCCTCGGCAACTTCTTTAAATAAACCGAATTCTTCCGAACCTTCAACAATCTTGGAGATATTCGATATGGTTATAAAACCAAATACCGTTTTTTCATACTCTAATCTAATGACAGTCGCTTCCCTTCCGTCATAGTAGGCTGATAACGGGCAGCTACCACATTCTTTTTCTGGATTTTTTATAGTCAATATACCCGGCCTTTTTAATACCTCCTTCCCACAGAAGGGCAACCCTTCTTCATCCATATATTCTGACAATGACACAAAATAGTCGTCGAGACCGGATTGAAAGGTTTTAGCAATCCCCCCTGATCGATCTATCAGTGTAAGCCACGCATTTAAAACGCCACGGCTTCGAACCAGGCTGTCGCATATCCCTTGTACCAAGCGATCGCGGTTTTTTTCTTTGACAATAATTTGGTTAACATCTCTGATGGAGCGCAATAAGACGTTGAGTTGCTCAATTCTATCTTCATTTCGTTTTCGGTCAGAAATATCTAAAAAGGATCCAACAGATCTATTGGAGTTCGGAATCATGGAAACAGATGCGAAAATATCTTTAACGCCACCATCCCTGTCTATATATTTGAACTCATATTTTTGCGGTGCGGAACCAGGATTGTTTCTTCTCAAATGGTGGTATTCTTCCATTCGCTTGAGATCTTCATCACGATCAACAAAATCCTTCCAGCTTTTAATGCCTTCAAGCTCCTTTTTTAGATAACCGGAAAGGTTTTCAAACTCTTTATTGGCAAGTAAAATGGTTGTATCTTCTTCAATGATGATAGTTGCTGATGAAGTGGTTTCAAAAATAGCACGATATTTATTTTCGCTCTCTTCAAGATGATTGATCACTGGATTAATTATACGATGGAAAAAGACCGCTCCAATTAGAACCAAAACAAATGCAATAAATATTGCAACTACACCTGCTTTTATAAACGGGGCTCTGATTTCTGACAGGTCAATCTTGGCTACAAGCCCATAGTTCAATATTCTCACGGGCTCATAGGCGGCGAGTACGGTTTTACCACGATAGTCGAGTCCTTCTACTATTCCTGATTTACCTAATAAAGCCAGACGCATAGGTTCGACCCAGATTGATTCAAAACTGACTGATGTTGGTACATCCGAATCGAAGTGTCGAAGTTTTAGAATGAAAACGATTAACTTCCCCTCTCGGCGGCCAAGTGTAAATTCTCCTGTTTTACCAATACCTCTGTAATTTGCCTGCGCTTCGACGATTTGGCTGATCGTGGCATCAGTTGGTTTTTCTCCGTAATACTTGGCATGCTGTTTGTTGAACTGGGCAACAGCCTCAATGAGACGCGCCTGACTCCGTACAGATTCAACCAATCTGGCTGATTGTTCCTCAAACGCTGTATCGTACAGCAAATAGATTGTTGAACCTGATACGATCATTGAGACAACAATCATTATAAGGATCAAAATTGTTAATCTTTTGCGTTCATTCATTTTTTCCCGAGTGTAAATTCCGTCGTAATAGCACCTGTAGTTATCACAGTTACCTTAAATACGTAATATAATTCGACTCTGAAGATCAACACAAATCTTTCAGTGTAGTGACCGGCAACAGGTCTTCAATCCGGTCAGCTGCATCCAGCATCCTTTTGTATATCTTGAATGAATGTCTGTTTAAGCCTCTCTTGTTTTGTGACCGACCCGGGCTTTGACAACGCGATCGGGAAATCGACCCTTTTCACGCCTTAGATGGTAATTCCATCCCATTCAGTTTACCCCATTTACAGCACTTTTTTGTCGGGATATATACAGTGTGTTAAATATTTTGACAACACCCAAACGCAATCGATTTTCAACGGGGCTGAGAGCTTTATATAATTTTATAATTACAGTGAATTACGTTACAAACACACGTGTTTGAATTGGGCATGCAAGTTGCTCTTAAGTAGATAGGTATATGCAGTGAATATCTGAAAAAGTATCTCAAGGGATTCGGCTTTTAAAATTGGGAGATTGAATATGAATCCCATGGGAAATTATTTGAGATTAACCCCCTCAACGATCTTTAACCCTATAAATCGATTAGCTGAATGGCAAATCGGGAGAAGACATGGAAACTATCCAATTATCAGGCCAAAGGGCCTCCAAACATCAAATCGGGGTTGAAACTGACAACCACAAACTGGGTCAGATTCTTCGAGTGCTGTTTCAACACCTTCTGAAGCAGTACCGATTGAAAAAGGATCTGTATCATTTACTAAGTTTAGAGGACCGAATGTTAAAAGATATCGGTGTTTCAAGAGGTGAAGTAAAAATGATGCTTAAGGGGACCTCTATTACCTTTTTTGACCGTGTCCCACCATTTTTCGTCAGGATATTAAAAATGATTAATTTTAAAACACTCTTTCAATTGTATTAAACTCATCAATGGCCTTTGGTAGACACGGTTGCACGGTATGACTGAATCAAGTCTTGCCTGCAGTGTGTTCGTCAAAACTTGAACCAGCATGAGCAATCATCAAAAGCAGCAGATAGCTTCAGCTTCTTCTATGCCTTTAGGTCGCATTTTTTATTTAAACCATCACGCAGGAGGTTGTCATGTACACAGATCTTTATAGACCTTTTAGAGCAAAGGGTTCCCTGGAAAACGAAATCGATAATTTATCACACAGGAGCTTTGGGAGCTTCATTAACACAGGAATGTTGGAGGGTGAATGGCTGCCACCGGTGGCGGTTGCAGAAACGGAATCCGAAGTGATCTACACAGCAAAATTACCTGGATTGAAAGCCGAGGAGATCGATATTTCTATCGATGATGATGTGTTAACCATCCATGGCGGAAAAAAACTGGATCATCAGAGTCTTGCTGACAATCATCACGAACTGGGAGAGCAGAATTATGGTTCAGTTAAACAAAGTGTAAAACTGCCCTTTGGCGCAATAATCAAAAGTTTGAATGCCTACTTCTTGGGCGGTGTGTTAACTGTCAAAATTCCCAAGCAAAAAATATCCATTCATAAAAAAGTAAACCTTAAAACGGCTTACAGCAGCGGTCCGACGGAGGAAGAGGATTATACTGAGGACGTGGACCCCGACATGGATGATCTGAGTCAGATTGTGTGGGAGCCGAAACATTTTAATAGATTTTGGCAGAATTGTTGAAGATATGCGGGGGGTTACTATTTAGCAACTGTGGACCCCCCCAGGACTTTACCCTCGATCATGATGGACCAGACCTGCCCGGAAGTTGATAAAAGAGTCCTCTCTCCTGCCGGATGGTTTGCAGTTTATGGTCTCCATCCAGCACCCCCAGATATTTATTGATCTCATTAACATGGATTCCAAGGATTTTCGAAAGATCGTCAAGGGTACAGGGTCTCCTGGCAATGGTTTCCATGATGGAGTTCTCTACGTCTGCACGGTACGATTTGATGATTTTTCGGTCCGGTACCGCCGCTATGATTTCAACATTGTCAACATTCCAGTAGTCGACAATTCTCCGCAGCTCAGCGCTGTTTGCTGGACGAATGCGAGCCACGGTTCCGGGTCGGTCGAGTGTATTCAGTTGAATACGATCCGGCTTTATTTTTTCAAAAGCGGTTTTAAGCGCATTCAGATCATCAGGCCCATCATTCATCCCGGGAAGTATCAGTATTTCGAGCCATATCAGCCCTCCAAACTCTTTCCTGAAATCGATCAGTCCCTGGATATACTCTTTTATCTTAATCCCGGGAAAAGGCCGGTCCACTTTATGGAATGCTTCATTCAACGCCGCATCCAGGGAGGGTAAAACGAGATCGGCCTTTAATAACTCTTTGCGAAGCTGTTTATCACTAAGCAGGCTCCCATTCGTTAAGACAGCGATCGGTATCTTAGGCCAGCTGTGCTTTAGAAATTCGAGTACCTCACCTATCCTTGAATTGAGCGTTGGTTCTCCCGCTCCGGAAAATGTGATATAGTCCGGTTTGGAATTATTTTTAAAATAGTGGGTCAACTCTTTTAACACTTCATCAATCGGCACATACTCTTTTCTGTCCGTTGTTAATAGAGTGGTGCGTCCACACTCACAATATATGCAGTTCAATGAACAAACCTTGTGCGGAACCAGGTCCACACCCAGAGACATGCCCAAACGGCGAGAAGGAACAGGACCAAACAAGTGATGATATTTCATGTTGATTACCTTGTATTAAACTATTAAAGCCAGGCAAAGGTCACGTTTGTACTTCAATGAGAAGGTTGATCGCCTCACGATAAATATCGAAATCCGAAATTGTGAAGGAGATCTATGAGAAGAACCATGTGGAACCATGAACAAGTCACATTGGCTCTGAGAAAACGTTTTATCATTTTGGCAACATCTCTCCATACCGCATCAGATTCAGATGCATCTCGAAACATCGCTCCAGGTCATGTCGAATGTGCCCCCTGCATCGGCCCCAGTCCTCTCAAATCTGCCAGGCCTTGCTCTGTCACGATGACCTGTACGGAGTGTTCGTTATTATCAATATGTGGGCACATGGGCACAATGGAGGAAACCTTGTCCTGTTTCGCAGTCGATGGCGTCATCTCTGGAACGGGTAGAGCCTTTGCGAATGGCTTTTCAGTCTCAGCTCTTTGACCAGAAACTCAACCACATGATCAGCAATCTGTTGGCTAGCTTCTGACGAATCCGTGAACTCCTTCACTTCGTCCGGCTGATTTGTCTTGACGATACCAATGATCTTTTTTGGATCAACTGCAGCGTATGGCCAGCCAATTTTGTTCATCGGTTCAAAAACCGCGATGGGACTTCGACGTGGCGGCGGCATGATAGCGATATCTGCCATCTCTCTTAGACGTTTCGAGTGGTATTCATTAATCTCAATGATCACCTTTTTAGCGCATTTTAAAAAGGTTGGTGACGCGCCGATGGAAGTTGCCAGATAGACCCGTCCATCCGATGTGATTTCGGTTGCCTCGATCACAGCCACATCAATCTCACCAAAAAATCCGGCATCGACAAACTGTGGAAATGCTGAAAGATGCATATCCATATACTCTACGTCTTGATGGTTGATCATATTGCGTGCGGTAGGGGCACCTTGATATGGTGCCCGCC